>JGI20214J51650_10000003_pt1 | contig 280141 bp, 280 predicted proteins | sample WetSurMetagenome_FD_51650 | JGI IMG/M metagenome (IMG submission 51650)
GCTTACCCCTGCCCCCAAGGGGGAGCGAAGAACTGAAACACTATTCGGCGGTCAACCGGTTCTTCGTTACCCCTTCCTCCTTTCTCCTTTCTCCTTTCTCCTTTACCCTTTCTCCTTTCTCCTTTCTCCTTTACCCTTTCTCCTTACCGTTCTTCGCTTACCCCTGCCCCCAAGGGGGAGCGAAAAACCGGGACTATCTAACCATAATCAATTGATATTCAAATAAAATATCTATCCAGGTTTTACATTGAACCATAATAATTTTAATGCATAGTCACTCCTCCCCTTACACTTAAGGGGAGGAGCCGGTGGAGGGGTTATGGCCAAAGTCAGTTCTTCTTTTACCCCTACCCCCAGGGGGGGCGAAGAACCGGAACATTATCCAGCGGTCAACCGGTTTTTCGCTTACCCCTGCCCCCAAGGGGGAGCGAAAAACCGGGACTATCTAACCATAATCAATTAATATTCAGATAAAATATCTATCCAGGTTTTATATTGAACCATAATAATTTTAATGCATAGTCACTCCTCCCCTTACACTTAAGGGGAGGAGCCGGTGGAGGGGTTATGGCCAAAGTCAGTTCTTCTTTTACCCCTGCCCCCAGGGGGGGAGAAGAATCGGGATACTATTCGGCGGTCACCCGGTTTTTCGCTTACCCCTGCCCCCAAGGGGGAGCGAAAAACCTGGACTATCTAACCATAATCAATTAATATTCAAATAAAATATCTATTCAGGTTTTATATTGAACCAAAATAATTTTAATGCATAGTCACTCCTCCCCTTACCATTAAGGGGAGGAGCCGGTGGAGGGGTTATGGAAAATGTTGCAGGCAAGCGATTTACCTTTGCCCTCTTAAGGATAGGAGCCGGAGGTGGGGTTAAAGATACACCCGCGGTTGTATAGCTATTTCGATAATTAAATTATGTTTTTTAATATATATTTATTGTTTATCAATATTTAATATATATCTTTGAGCCGTAATTAAAATATTTACAGATTATGACAAAGAGGAATATTTTCATTTTTAAAGCATTGCAGGTAATAGCCTGGATCATCTTCATCGGTCTGTGTGTGGAAGCCGGGGCGCTGATAGTCAATTTCGTATACAGCCAGTTCAAGCCTGAGGTTATCCATAACCTTTATCAGAAGCTCGACTTAAGCGCTCTGTTTGATAGCAGCAAGCCTGTATTTTACGGGATATACAGTTTTATAGTGGTGATCTCGGTACTGAAGGCATACCTGTTTTATGTTGTGATCCTGCTTTTAATGAAGCTCGACCTGTTAAAGCCTTTCAACAGGTTTACAGCCCGGAAAATCACGGAGATCAGTTACATCACATTTAACATAGGCATTATAAGCTACATAGCCCGGGAGGTATCGCGGAACCTGCAGCATCACGGGTTTGATATTGACATCCTCGACCAGTTCTGGGCTGACAGCAAGGCTTATATCCTGATGGCGGCGGTGATATATGTTATTGCGGTAATATTTACGAGGGGTGTAGAGCTCCAGGACGAAAACGATCTAACTGTATAGGCCATGTCGATAATTGTAAATTTAGATGTTATGATGGCCAGGCGAAAGATGTCGCTTAATGAGCTGTCGGAGAAGGTTGATCTTACGTTATCGAATCTCTCGATATTAAAGACGGGGAAGGCCAGGGCTGTGAGGTTTTCGACGCTGGAGGCTATCTGTAAGGCCCTTGATTGTCAGCCGGGGGATATCCTGGAATACAGGGATGATGATAAAGGATAGCTGCGGTAGGAAAGTCGGCATGAAGACCCTTCGGCCGGTTTAACAGGAGCTAAACACAGGGAATGCGCCCAGGTTCAGGGCGTAGATTATGAAAAGCAAAGCCATTTCACCCGAGGAGGGAGGGATGGTTTTGCTTTTTAGGTTTTAGGGGTTTACTGTTGAAAAAGAGGCTGGGTAGGAAGAAACCTGACTTGTTAGATTTTTAGGTAACAGATGGGTATTTTTTTGAATAATTGAAGTGATTTTTCCATTTCTTAAAAAATTCCTGTAGAAATTGGCCTTTAAATCCGGGGAACAATGTAAATTAGTAGTGCAATACAGGTGAAAGTCAGGCTATAAGCCTTAAGTGAAGACAGAGAGGGACGATTGATGGGGGTCAAGGAATATGTGACTGACGGGGCTGTGCTTTAATATGACGGAACAAAAAGGGGGCAATTAACTTAGGTTTAGCAGCCGGGAAATGGAAGGTTTACTAGGGAGGACAGGATTGGTCTGGTCATTACTTTAAGTACTTCTATAGGCAAGTTAGCTGTCATTCATAAGGGGCAAGACGATTAGCTAAATCCACTATATACCATCAAAACAAGATATAAGCATGAGGGATAATTGTAACATTTGTTACATTTAATTGATCGCTAGTAAATATCCCTGCCTGAATTGATTACCTCAAATAATAAGCACCCTAATAATAAAAAAATGAAAACAAGAACCAGTGAATTAATTGAAAGATTATCAGCAATGGAATCTATGGAAGAAATTAACACAGAAGTAGAAGACACATATGACGAATTGAAAGAATCACTAATAAATCGTGGTTATGAATTTGATAAACCATCTGGAGAATTTAAAGGAGGACAAAGAATCTTAAGCGGTGACTATTCTGATTACGAATATTATAAAGAACTCAACTTTATAAAAAATGGATTAGAAGACAGTTGGATTGCCATAATGGATGATTATGAAAACTTTAAAGAAATTGAGGATTCAATAAATGATATAACTATAAAATTCTTTTAAAATGACAAAGATTAGTATTCCAACTAAAATAGATATCCCGGATAATATTGAGGTCAGACTTATAAGGGAAGATACCTTAGAGACAAGCAATATTTTCAGAATAATGTTTGAGATAACACTAGCACTCTTTGGAGGAGTTTTTGGCTTTTTCTTAACAAATAAAGAGTTCTCATTTATACATTATTTCCTATTTTTCTTGTTACTCATCTCCTGTGCTGTATTTCTCATTTTAACAAATCGATACCTAAAGAAATCAAAAGTTAAAGAACTATCTCCCGATTCAAGACCAGATGCTTTTCCTATCAGAATTTCTGGTTTCCTTGCTAATATTAGAAATGAGAATGTAGAGAAGGTAAAAGGGATATTAGAAATCCATTCTATTCCGATTCAAAATACTTTCTGGCATAGTAATACTATAAAAACAGAATATAGTACATTAAGGATTAGTGGTTTAAATAATCATCTATTAATGAGCATATTAAATAGTTTCAAGAAAGATAATATAGACTTCATTGATGAAAAAATATTAATATAAAACAACAGTTAAAATCGAATTAGTTGTCATTTGAGCCATATCTTTGATTTGTAATATCTTAACCTATGACAAAATGAAAAATAACACTGAAGCTTCAACCTTAGAGATCCTAAGTATTGTCTATGATAAAGTTGCTGAGCATCATAAATATTATCTATCTTGGCGACATTATCTATTAGCTGGATATTTTGTAGCGATAGCATTCCTCTTCTATGCAAGTTTTTATCTAATTGAAAATGGAAATCCGTATTCAAAATTTGCTTTCTTAATTCCAATTGTGATTGGATTTGTTTCAAGATTTTTCCTTCTTATGGATAAAAGGAATATGGATTTATACCACGTCTGCCAGAATGTCGGGGAAAGGATAGAGAAAAAGCTGTTTAACTTGACTAATAAGAAAATAAAAAGTAATCATGCATTATTTAATGTCCTTTCTGGTTCTTATAAAAAATTTGGATTCACACATTCACAACTTATTGGTTATCTATACAATTCGGTTTCGTGGATTTCTATTATACTTTCAATTTGCTTATTTTTCTTTCTAACCCTAAATTGCTGCCCAGAAATATTTAAATAAGAACAACAGCTAACACGGACGGTTGGGGTAATAAGCTTGTCATGGTTTTTGCTTTTGCTCCTGCTCCCAAGACTAATCTGTAATAACTTGTACCGCGATCGCGCACCTGCTCCGAATAAATCTTGTGCACCTGGACTCAATACTGGTCCGCAATAACCTTGTACCGCGATACGCGTAATGCTTACAAAACTTTGTACCCGGACGGCAAAAACCACGCCATACCCTCCTTGCACCGTGACAGAATACTGGCCCCGCTGACGCGGGGTACCGGGATCGTGCCCGGACGCTGCGTCGGGTAACGCTTACTACCACAACCGCCGGGCCGTTAGGTTTAAGGCAATCGACTGTACCATGACCCCCAACGCGCAAGCAAGAGTTTGGCTGTCCTTCCCTGCAACCATCCTTTCACCGCCAAACACATGCTTCTTGCCACCACAAGTTAAGTTAAGATAAAATTAACGAACAAATATTTATATCTTTGAAAATAAGCTTTATAATATAATGATTATGTGTAATTTATTTATGAAATGAATACTTTAGAAATTCCAATTAACGGTAGACCTCAACCTATCAATATCGAGTTTATTGATATAAATAGGTTAATCCTTGACGAATTGAATCCTCGAATTAGTTTTTTTCGGGACAATCAACCAAAATCTAATTTAAATAGAGAGGAAATAATTTTTGCGCTCACTCAAAAAAGACCAGAAGCATTTCGAAAGTTGAAAGATTCTATCGAGAATAATAGAGGTATTATCTCACCAATTTGGGTAGAGCCAAAAGAGGAGAATTGTTTTAGGGTAATTGAAGGAAACTCGCGAGTTGTAGCTTATACTCAATTATTATTAGATCAACCCTATGAAGAAACATGGAAAAAAATCATGTCTTACGTTCTTCCTGAAAAAATAAGTGAAGAAGAATTAAATTTCATTCGTCTATTAGCACATTTAAGAGGCACTAATGAATGGGATGCTTATGAAAAAGCAAAATACCTTTTTAAACTTTGGAAGGAGGAAGGCTGGTCAATTAAACGTCTCGAAAAACAAACAAAAATGTCTGAAAAGGAGATTGAAAATAGCATCAAGGCTTATGAAATAATGGAGGAACAATATCTCCCTCAGCACTACGATGATCCAAGTGAGACAAGTAAATTTAGTTATTTTGTCGAATACGTCCGTGATAAGAAATTACAAAATTCATTACAGAAAAACTCACTTGGAGTAAATGATTTCATAACCTGGGTTTCTGATGATGTTATGATTCCGACAGGGCAGGATGTCAGACTCCTAAAAGACATCATTGATAACAATGAGACTAGGGGAGTATATATTAATAAAGGATTTGAAAGTGCTCGGCAAATTCTAGAATTGAAAAAACCTTATTTAATATCCCCATTATTTAGAGATATTGAGAGTACCATTGAAGGGCTAAAAAGTATAAGTTCTTTTGAATTAGACGAAATAATTGGAGATAAAGACGGCGAAAAACAAAAGATGATTTATGAATTGCAAACATGGACATTAAAAGTTTTAAAAATCATTAACGGAGACGAAGATGGCAAGTTTGAAACATGACTTCATTGTGGCTTCTATTTCAAGGAAAATTCGGAATCTTGGATTTGAAATAACTTATATTGATGGTAAACAGGTTAACATATCTCTAGAGAAACTTTCGATCCCTCCTAAAATTATTATGCATAAGCCAGACATTATTGGTGAAAATAAAAAAGGCAATTATTGCATTGGAGAAGCTAAAACTAAGAATGACTTAAAATCAAAAAGATCAAAACAACAATTAATCGACTTTTCGGAATTTGTTAATTTTTACGAGGGGAATCATCTTATAATTGGGATCCCTCTTAGTGCTGAAAACGAGTTACATAATCTCTTAAAAAGACTAAAAATAAAATTAGACTCACTTATCATTTTAAGAATACCTGATGAATTGTTGAACTGATTGAACAATGAAATATCTTAACCTTAACTTTAACTTTAGCCAAAAAACTAAACCATATTCGCATCAAATTGAGGCGATTGAGTACGTAGCATCAAATACAAATTCAGCTTTATTTGATGAACAAGGGCTTGGTAAAACCAAAATTGTAATCGATGCATTAATCAAGAATATTAGAGATAATGAAATTGATGGCGTATTAATTGTATGTAAAAAATCATTATTGGATAATTGGAGACAAGAAATTATACAACACAGTTTCTTAAAAAGCATAATATTAAGAGGAACCCCAAATATAAAAGGCCAAAGATATATGGGATTCTCCCATTTTTATTTAATTAATTATGAGAGCGTTATGTCTGAAGTTCAAAGAATGATAAACTTCATGAGCATAAGAAAGTTTGCAATTGTATTGGATGAATCACATTCTATTAAGAATCCAAAATCAAAGTCAGCGCAAGCACTCTGGACTATAAGTAAACATGCTTTTAAAAGAATTATTATATCGGGAACTCCTATTGCCAATAAACCATACGATTTATGGTCTCAGTTTTACTTTTTGGATGAGGGAAAATTACTTGGGAAAGATTATTCGAAGTTTCTAACAACTTACAGTTTAGATGTTAAGGATTATACTACTATTCATGAGCAAAAGTTGCATAACCTAAAGGACATTATAAATAATAACTCAATTCGAAGAACAAAATCAGAAGTTTTGGAATTACCTGAAAAAATATTCATCGATAAATACGTTAGATTATCAGGCAAACAGAATGCCTTGTATTTTACATTGAAAAATGAATTAGTAATTGAGGTCAAAAATTTGGATGGAGAAATAATCCTTGATGAATCAAATGAAATATTAAAAAAACTGATCAGATTAGTACAAATAGCAAGTAATCCTTATTTAATTGATAAATCATACAACGAGACTCCCGCAAAATTTATCATACTAGATGAGATTGTTGAAAAAATCATCGAAGATTCTGAGAAAGCGATTATATGGAGTTCATTTGTTGAAAATATTAAAACCCTAGCGAGTAGGTATAAACATTTGAAAGCCCAAATGCTGTACGGCAATATTCCAATTGAAAAAAGAAATTTTATAATTAACAATTTTAAAAACGATCCATCATTTAAAATACTTGTTGCTAATCCAGCGGCTGCTAGAGAAGGTTTGACCCTGACAAGTGCCAATAATGCAATATACCTTGATAGAAATTTTAACCTCGTCGACTATTTACAATCACAAGATCGAATACATAGAATCTCTCAAACAAAAAAATGCAAAATAATTAAACTTGTTGGTGATGAGACGATTGATGTATTCATTGATGAAATTCTTAGACGAAAGAAAATTATTGCAAATTATTTGCAAGGGGATAGCGACAGCCTTAATTTAGGAGATAATATCACAAAAGAAGAGTTATTGAGATATATTGAATGATTATGGAAATAATTGAAAACTCGAATGAGATAGTTGTTCTTGATCAAAAAATTCCATCAAGGATTGAACAAGTTGATATTTATAGACTTACATTCTGGAAAGAAAATCCCAGAGTTAATAGTTCCTTAAAAAGGGAATATGGTAATGTAGATGTCACAGACAAGGAAATAGAAGATTTGTTGTGGAAAGAGGACCATGTAAAAGAACTATTTCAAGATATTAGAAAACACGGAGGTTTGATTGACGAAATCTTTGTAAAAGGAGAAACTGTACTTGAAGGAAATTCTAGGCTTTGTGCTTACAGGAAGTTGCATAAAAAAGCTATTGAATTAAAAGATTCGTTAGGCATTGAGAAATGGGCTACAATTAGAGCTAGGATTATTCCAAATGATACTCCAGAAGAAATTATCTTTACGATATTAGGTACATGGCATATAAAAGGGAGAAAGCAGTGGGATACCTTCGAGAAAGCTGCATATCTCAAACGGATGAATATGGAATATGGTTATTCAATATCTGATATAGCCGATATGATCTCAGAAGCTAAATCATTTGTTGAGAATAATATAGCAGCCCATGATCTAATGATAGATAATAATGTCTTTGACTTATCAAAGTTTAGTTATTTTTTTGAATTAGTTAAGAATCGGAAAATCACTCAGATATTTGAAAAGGAACCTGAAATTAAACCCCAAATAATTAAGGCTATCAGTAACAATCAATTAGATAGAGCAGAGGAAGTTAGAGAACTTCCGAAAGTTTTACATGATAAAGTATCAAAACGAATGTTTCTTGATGGAGATTGCCAATTCAAAGATGCTTTAGAGACATCAAAAGATAGGCATCCAGAATATGATGACTCATTCTATAATCAGATAAAAAAAACTACACGAATATTAAAAGATTGCCCTATGGAGAGGATAGAAGAAATTAAAGAAGATGTCAAAAAGCAGTATTATATAAAAATGTTACATAAAGAAGCTGAGCGGCTATGGAAAAAACTCGGAATTAACGCCTGATAATATTATTATGAATATTCTTCTTATAGAACCAGGCTATAAAAATAAATATCCTCCGCTTGGGTTAATGAAAATCAGTACCTTCCACAAACAAAAAGGAGATTCTGTAACTTTTTTCAAAGGTACCTCTGATGAGTTAAGAAAAAAAATCTGGGACAGGATATATATCTCTTCACTTTTCACTTTTCACTTTTCAAAGACAATAGAGACCATACATTTTTACGAAAAAAGTGTTAGAGATCGTAGGGATATATTTGTTGGAGGCGTGTTGGCAACACTAAAGAGTAAAGAAATAGAGAAATTGTCAGGTGCTACAGTTGTTTCAGGTTTGTTAGATGCAAAAGGAAAGGTGGGATATCTGGATGATGATATTATTGATTATTTAACTCCAGACTATTCTATTATTGATGATGCTCTTAATTCAAATCTGGCTTATCACTATCCTACTTCTGATTCATATATATCATATTCTACTAGAGGTTGCATAAGGAATTGTGCTTTCTGTGCTGTTCCTAGGATAGAGGGTAAATTTCATAATAGCTACTCTTTAATTGATCAAGTCAGATCAATAGAGTCGCAATATGGTACAAAAAGACATTTATTACTTTTAGATAATAATATTCTTGCTGCAAAAGAGCATTTTTTTACAATAATTGATCAAATCATTCAACTTGGTTTTGGAAAAGGAGCAAAATTAACCATAACAGTAAATGGGAAACTAAAATCAATTAATAGATATGTTGATTTCAATCAAGGAGTTGATGCAAGGCTTTTAGTAAAGGACAAGAGGTATATAGAAACAATAAGCAAAATAGCTATAAATCCTTTGCGAATCGCATTTGACAATATTAAAGATAAAGATGCCTACATAAAAAGTGTTAGAATGGCAGCAGAGAATGGAATCAAAATAATGTCTAACTATATATTATATAATTATATAGACACGCCTGAAGACTTCTATGAAAGATTGAAAATAAATATTGAACTTAATGAAGAATTTAAAAATAACGGCTTTGATTCTCGCGTATGGTCTTTCCCTATGAAGTATTCACCAATTAAAGGTTCCAATTCTAAAAACCGAAAATATTTAGGTAAACACTGGACTAGAAAGCAACTTAGAGGGATTCAAAATATTTTAACTGCTACCCACGGCGTTGTTGGTCCAAGAAAACCATTCTTTATAAAAGCATTCGGAAATGATCAAACTGAGTTTAAAGAAATTCTAATGCTCCCCGAAAATTACATAATTAATAGAAATTCGAACATTATTAATGGGAATCTAGAAAAGCTTAAAGAATTGTTTAATTCACTATCCATGAATGAATTAAAAGATCTATTAAGAATAATATCAAGTAATAATTTCAATTCAATTGATACAATTTGGTCAAATCCCAACGCTCAAAAAATCCTAAACCTATATAAGGTAAAAAAATAAGTATGTTGAGAATTCTATTCTCAAATTCTAATTTTGATTTTCTAAAACTGGCAAAAGACTTTCAACAAACCCAAATTAATAGAGATTAAGTTTTATGAAGAACCTTACTATATTACACATTTCAGATTTACATTTTTCAAAAAAAAATGTTACTCCCAAAAGTGTTCATCTAAAGGATAAATCTACTTCAAAAAAATTCATTAATTCAATATCAAATAATGCAGAGGATCAATTTCTGAGTGACATTTTAAGTTTTAAGCCTGTTAATGGTTTTGATTTTATAGCCTGTACAGGCGATCTTGGAGAATTTGGAATAAAAGACAATCTTGAATTAGGTGCTAAATACCTCGATAGGTTAGCTAAAATTTTACTTGTTGATCCAAGTAAGGTTTTAGTATCTCCTGGAAATCATGATCTCAAGAGGCGCATAAAACCCTCTGATGAACTCAAGGACTTCTGCCAAACATGTACTAATCTTGGATTCAGCTACACTGATTACAATTCATCTACACTAAAGAATATTAATGATATCCCAGTATTAATTATTAATACATGTCTCGGAGGTACTGAAAAAGCATATTTTGGTTATAAAAAATCTGATTGGTCCAGAATCAGAATTGCTTTAAAAAAAGATAACAGGATTTTTAAAGAGGATTTGGATATTCCTGCAATTGGGAACCATCAGTTATCAACCCTTAAATCGGACATTAATTCCCCTGGTGATTTTAGTATAATACTAATGCACCATAATCCACTTCCTACAAATAATACAGAATTGAGGCCATACTCTAATATTATTGATGCTGGAAAATTTATTAGTTATTGTATGGAGGCTCAACGCCATATTTTAATCTTGCACGGACATACACATTGTGACGCAGAACTTACAGTAACAAAATATGATAATAAAGGAGACCAAAAAGGTTGGGTAACAGCTATAGGACGTAACAAATTCTACAATGCAGCTTCAAAAATTGAAATCTGGTTGACTAAAAATAATGACTTTATAAGAGCTGATATCACTGACTTGGATTATGTCTCATCAAAATATAATCCTAATTTTAGGACTATTCTTAGATCAACAAAAATCCCTAAAGAACCTTCATGGTTTTCCAAAAGTCCAAGTCAAGGCAAAAGATTAAGTTTTATTGAATTTGCAAATATAATCGGAGTTAATCCGGATGAAGATCTAGCTGTAGAACTTTTACAAAACGAAAATAAATCATTTGATATACAAAAACATGGTAGCAATAATTTCACTAATTGGTTAATAACAAGAATATAATGGCTATGAAAACACCAGATAAGAATCCTTTTTTATATGGTAGGCGAGAATATGAGGACCTAAAAGGAATTGATATTTATATTCCAAATACTGAAAGTTCGTTTGATTTCTTTAAATGGATCTCAGGTCAACAATTTTTATTTGAAGGAATAAGAGGAAGTGGAAAAACATCTATTTTAAAATCAATGCATTGGAGTTTAATTTGGAAAAAGGAGCCCAAGGATAGGATTAAAGGAAATCTTGAAATTGATGAATATTTCTCTGGGAAAGACCTCCCAAGACATCTCGGTGTGATATTTAAATGTGATGAATTAGATAATGAAGTATGGAATGATTGGGCTGAAAAATTTGGATCAAAAAAAGCTCAAAGGATATTTGCTGTATATATAGAGTATTCATTTCTATATCTATTATTAGACTCATTATCAAATATTATAAATGAAAAACCAGACATTTTTTCTGAAGATTGGACACAGGAAGAAGCTATAACAAATATCGTTCTTAGTTTGGCTTTCCCTGATAAAACATTTAGGCCGTTACTTAGAAAATCTTCTTTCTTTGATTTATCGATAATTTTTAAAGAAAAGTCAGGCATAATTAGATCTCAAATATGTAAAGAGGTGCCATATGAAGACATTATCAGTACAATTAATCTTGATGATGCTGGTAAGATAATTCAAGGATTAGGCGAGTCTTTGGTTAAGAATCCAAAATTAAATAACTTATTAATTTTCCCTATGGTTGATGATTGTGATCGGCTTAAACCATGGCAATCAAGTGTAATCGGAAACTTCATTTATCGAGCAAGGAATCCAATATCTTTTAAGGCAACCACTGTTCTAAATCTGAATAATATCAAATTCACTACAAATAAAAGACCTATTACAGAACATGAGTTAAAAAGAATTGCAATATCAGGAACCACAGAAACTGATTGGGAGACAAATTCTTCTTTCTATCATCAGTTCAATGGCATTTTGCAGTCAAGAATTAATCGCACATTTGGTGAAGAATATGCTCAACTCTTCAGCTTAAGTCAACTTCTCGGAAAACCAAATCTCGATGAATTAGTCATCAAAGTAATTAATAGTAGTCATGGAGAGGAAGCAATTAAATTCTATGAGGAATTTAAATCACAATCTGCTGAAAAATCAATAATTAACTTCTTTATGAAAACTTGGGGAATAGTTGATATTCCAGATTATGACCCTGAAAAAGAATCCTCATTAGAAAGGAAACTTCGCATTAGAAAAAAATATACATTCTCTAATAAAAGAAGACAAGTTTCTGCAATAGCAATGTTTAAAACGAAAGAACTAAAAGAATTACCTTATCCCTATGCTGGAACAGATGTAGTATTAAAATTATGTTGTGGAAGCGTTCGAGAACTTCTTCGAATAATGTATGAAATTTGGAATGAGGCTAAAATGCCAATTGAAACCTTTGTCAAACTAGAACAAATTCCATTTGAAATACAAAATAGGGCTATAAGAAAAGCATCTAGATCGTATTGGGATTCAATTATTACTTCTGAAGCGATTCTAAATACTGAATGGGATAAAAAATCAAGTTGCGCCCCTCCAACTTCTCCAGCATTATTTTGCAATCGCATAGGACAACTCTTTTCATTCTTTCAATCATTTCCCTACATATGCAAATCAAATGAAATTGGTTCATTAAAAGTAAACATCTACTCGCAAGATATAGAGCACGTGATAGATTATCTCACGATGGCTGGAATAATAATACAAAATAATAAGAATGATAAAAAGACAATAATTGCCTTACATCCATTTTTCGCACCAATTTTTGGATTATCACCCAGACATCCTTTTTACTATAGTAAAGCAATTAGTAATGAAGATTTTGAGATAATTTTACGAGGCTCTGATCAGGATTTTCATAACAAGATCCTATTAGGTGATAAAAATCAATTATCGATGAAATTATAACTTAAATATGAACAACAAAACTTTATGGCTAAATCAAGGGACTTTTTCATATAATGGAATTAGTGGAATTTCATTCTCTTGTGATAGTAATGATTGCAGTATTAATGACCAATTCGATCTTGGAATATTTTTTAGTTCTTTTGAATCAAGAGCTCTTTTCTCAAGCCTCCAATTAGCAAAAAACTCATGTAAATACTCCCTGATTATTTTCTTTTCAGAAGCCTCAGATTCAGAATTGAGGAGAAAACATGATCCAATTATTCTAGATCAGGTCAAGAACTGTTCAGAAAATGCACCAATTTGCATAAGAAATATATCAATTAAGAAGTTAAAGGAAACATTAAATAGAATAATTAATAGCATTCCTAAAAAAGTATTTTCATGGGAATCAAAATGGTTCATTGATCTCGGAGGTGCACCGACCCCCTATTTCCTCGGATTACTAGGATTCCTTAAAAATTTATCATTACCCCCACACCTAACTCTGTTTAATCCAACCGGAAATTATGAGATATCAGAAAACAACAATCAGGTTTTTCATTTCACTTCAGGTTTTGAGAAAAACACCTATATCCCTAATTTTTGGGGCATTAGAGACGAGGCTCTCCCTCGAAAATTTATTTTTATGCTGGGTCACGATGAATATAGGAGTTACAAAATATACGAACAACAAGAACCTGATGAAATTGAAGTATTTATCACCTCTCCTGGGTATAAACCCGAATATGAAAAGATTGCATTAGAACGAAATAAAAAATTCTTGGACGAATGCAATATAAAACCAAGTGAAATAAATAGATCATGTGCTGCAAATATATCTGATACGATAAATAAATTGAAAGAAATAATTTCTAATAGCAGACATTTAAGAAACATTTGTCTTGTTCCACTTGGTGTTAAAGCTCATTCTTTAAGTTGTGGGATTTGTTCCCTAGCCGAGGTTTTTCCTTCGGTTTTATACAATATGCCCAAAACTTATAAGATAAAGGATACGAAAGCAGGGGATAAGATCTGGAAATATGAAATTAATCTATAAATCATTATGAAAATAATAGAACCATATTTTATAATTGAATCGGAAATCGATGGCAATTATATTTTAAAACAAATAGAAAAAGCTGGACGTACTGCCTACAGAAGTGAAAATAAAATTACTTCTGAATCATCAAAAGAATTTGTTTCAATGCTTAATTCTTTTGAACATTTTTCAGTTATTGAACATCAAAGCGTTACTTTAAGAGTCATATGTGATAGAGGTGTTTCTCATGAAATTGTAAGACACAGACTCGCTAGCTATACTCAAGAGTCAACAAGATATTGCAATTACACTCAAGGGAAATTTGGTAATGAAATTACAGTGATAAAGCCTTGTTTCTGGGAAAAAACTGAAAAAAAATATGAGATCTGGAAAGAATCCTTGATGCAAGCTGAGAAGGCTTATAATGAACTAATTAAACTCGGTGCATCTCCACAAGAAGCTAGGAGTGTTTTACCTAATTCACTTAAAACCGAGATTGTTATTACAATGAACCTCAGAGAATGGAAGCACTTCTTTAAGTTAAGAACTTCAGAAGCTGCTCACCCCCAAATGAGAGAAATTGCTATTCCAATTCTTTTAGAATTTAAGAAACGTATCCCTATAATCTTTGATGATATCAATCCTTTCCAAAACAAAAAAAAATAATTTATTAATAACCAGAAATTAATGAAAAATATTAATGGGTTGAATGAATATCAATCGCTTGCATTAAAGACTCTTAAAATATTTGACGATAAACAGAAGCAATTAGAATATGCTATTGTGTCCTTATCCGGTGAGGTAGGTGAAATGGCAAATTTGCTGAAGAAAAAGGTCTATCATAATAAAAAAGGAATCACTAATAAAGCCTTCATCGATGAGGCATCTGACGTTTTATGGTACTTAGCTTGTGTTGCAGATGCCCTAAACACGAATCTTTCGAATATTGCCACCTATAATATTAATAAATTAAACAAGAGGTATAAAGATGGTAAATATGATGAAAGACATTATATGGTAAATGATTCTATTGAATGATAACCTCCCTTCGCTGTAAACCACATTTGCTACTCACTAAATACCTACGCTCAAAGCAATAGTAGCAAAAGAGGTTTCCAGCCCTTCCTACCTAGACTTTTGATATGTACTTAAAATGAAGATTTGTATTAGGGGACAGTTTTAAAAAAGCCCTAAACCTAACACGGACAATAAAGGTAAGTTGCTTGTCACGCCTGGCTGGCGTCAGTCAGACAGGGTTTTTGCTTAGCTCCTACAATCAAGACAAATTTGTAATGGTTCTTGCACCCTGACGGTAAAAGGCACACCTTCCTCTCCCTGCCCCACCGACATGGTGCAGGCGGGTTTGCACTGTGATCAGCCAACCGGCAGGTGCCTTGATGCTACGCCGGAGTAAACACCATCCCTTCAAGCTGGCACCTTCGCTATCCCGATATAACATGTCGGGACTTTACTATCGCCACTCCATATTGCCGGCCAGTTAGGTGGAAGTATCGACACAAGTAACACCTGGCAACATACATAAGATAATAGTCCTTCAGAAATTTTATAATAATCGAATAATTTAGAGTTAAATCAGCATAAAAAATGATAGTTCCATCAATGACAGTACAAGAAATCCACAAAGAAGTCTTCGAGGATGTAAAAAGTCTCAGGAGCAAAATTGAGGAATGCCATAAAGATTTCAAGAAAACGGTATTAAAAGGTAGCCGTTATCCCTTAACCAAATCTTATGATTATAAGACAAGAATTAAAAAGAATTTATTTATCGTTGATTTTTTAGCTTTAAAAAGGAGTAGTTGGAAAAAACCTATCCTGAGCATAAATGCTATATATTCTCGGCCCGAAGGCAAATATGTAGTTGCTTTGACACTAGAAATGAAAATGATGACCATTTTCCCTCCACATTATTTCAAGAGATACCAGGAGCGCATTGTAAAAGATGAATCTTGTTCAAACGAAGATATTATCCGACAACATATTAAAAATAATTGGGGGTTTATGGGCACAGCAGTAAATGAGGATTTTGAATCAGTTTACCATTGTTTTGAGAATAATAGTAAAAATGATAAAATGAATATTGTTGCTGCAACCTCTCAAGGTTACTGTTTTGGTAATAGGCAAGGTAATGTGAATATTCTCATAACCATAGTAACAGAAGACATGCTATTTGAAAATCAAAAATTATTATTCCATAATTTAAGAAAAGCTTTCAATGATGCTAATAAAGATAGGTATGGGGCAGACATATAATATTTTTGAAAGACATCAGACAGCAGCACCTAATACGGACGGTTGGGGTAAAAAGCTTGTCACACTTTTTGCCCGCCCGACCGTATGGTCGTACGGGCGGGCTTTTCCTGACTGCCTCAGGCAGGCAGGCAGGGCTACTCCCTCATTACAAATTTGTTACCGGGACTAACCACCATTCCCTCGCACTGACCGATGAAATCAGGAAATAAATCATATCAAAATAATTGTAACTTTAGTTCAATTACACCACTCACAAAAGTGACAACCAATTACTGGACGAGACACTACATAACTGATTATTAATTAAAATTTTAATCCTTTAATCTTATAACATTTTAACTATTTGTCAATATTGATACTTCTGTCCGACATATGCATGTATAAATTGAATATAAATAAATTGCTAATTGTACGAATAATAACCTAATAAAATATAATCAATGAATCAAACGAAATGGATATATTATACTGTTGGAGTCGGATTATTACCCGTTGTGCTTCGCTTATTAGCTGTACTATTCTGTAAAGAGATAAATGAATTTGTGATTCTAAACTCTCCTGATATCATTTTTTTCGGTTTAGTATTATGTATCTCAAACATTAATGAAGTTGAATTTATACAGAAAAGAAATGATAACAAAAGGTGGATTACTAGGACTAATGGATTATCTACACTATTTATAGTCTTCTTTACATTCCTTTTTGCATTAATTTTAGTTAATGAAATTCAAAGTAATTTTTTTAATACAACAACTATCAAAATAGCTGCGATAATTTTAAGCACAACATTTTTTATTTTTACTCTCTCTGTTTATCATAATCTTAAAGCATCATAAAATGGACAACTTAAGTTCAATTGACTTAATTATTATTATCTTTTCAATAATTTTGGGAAGTCTTACACTTTTCGCTTCATTTTTGAATTTTAAAGACAACATTTCTATCCCAAGAAAACTAGATATACTAAGGCTGAGCGAAAAACAAGAAATCGAGTTGCTAAAAACAAATCTGGAAATTCTATTATTGTACGAGGTATATTCGAATATTCAATCTAATAAAATAGATATAGAAAAGATGGATTATAATTTAAACAAAAAATATGTCGAATCATTAAGCAATTATATCCTTCAAGACTATTCAAGATTATGGAGATCTAACTCATACATTGCAAGTTTAAAGGACCTTGAGAAGATACAACTAAAATTTTTCGACGACAAACTCACCAAATATCAGTTAAGAATATTAAATCTTATAATAACAGATACTCCAAAGATTTCAATCATAAATGCATTATCAAATTATATTCAGAGATACTTTTCTTTAAATCAAGACAAACTTCAGGAGATATCAATTAAAGTAACAAAAGAATTAAAGGAAGCCAAAAAATAACGATGCCTAACGTAGACAACATGGGGAAGTTGTTTGTCACACTTCTTGTTTTCCTGACTACCTGCGGCAGTCAGGCAAGACTCCTGCACCAATAACAGATTTCTAATAGTATATCTCACGATCCACTACCACGAATAGTGCTTACCCCAACCTGCCGCCGGACAATAATAGTATTACCGTCACCCGCGACGACCAGTTGCATCGATAAAAAATTTTAAATGAGGAATAATAATCTTCTTTATATCTGTATAACAATCGCTTCCGGACTACTGTTTTATGGATGTGTAAATACTGAAGGTACTCTTGAAATAAAAGGAAAAGTAACAGATGAATTCACAAAAGTACAAATACCCGGAAGAGAAATAATTATCCAGGGATTATTAAATAGCGAGAACAAGATCGTAATAATCGATGCCGGCCAGTTCTCAACCGACACTTCAGGAAACTTCCTGTTCTCCTTTGAAAAAATTAAAGATGTCCGTAATTATAACTTTAATATTGTAGGTGATTCAAATTACGCTTTCACGAAAAAGACACTGAGCCTCTTCGATCTTGAAAAAAATGCAAGATACCTGTCCTTCACCCAGAATAAACTAGTGAACCTTACCATACACATTAAGAAAACAAGTAAAATCCCTTTTCGTGATACTTTATATTTATCCTGCCAATCCAACAGGATCGACTTCAGGACCTTATATCCATTTCAAATAGAAAACATCGGGATAACTGACAATTCATTTGTATCACTGCCCGGTATAGGATTAAGATGGATCGGCGGAGATATAAATTCAACAATTAAAACCAAAGTTCTTGCAGAAAAATTGACTAAAATACGCTGGGAACTCGTTAGAAATAAAAACAGAAAGGAATTCATAGACACAATAACATGTAAAAGGGACATAGCCTATGTTATCAATTTTACATATTAACAAACAAAATTGAAATATAAAATCATAAATTAACGCCTTATAAATAGTGACAAAACGGGGAAGTTTTTTATCACGGTTTTTGTCACGCCAAAGTGAACCTAGCCTCCGATTTATAACAACAACCTCTGATGCGACTTAAGACATATATCAGTTTTTCAATTGCCATAATTCTCCTGGCCGGATGTGCCACAAGTAATCAGATATATCTTAATTCTGCCCGGCGGACTTCAGACAGATTTTATGGGTATAGCCCTAAGAATCCTATAATATTCAATAAATCCAGAATTGATGATCCTGAAAATATTACCAGGCAATATATTTCACGACTATCAACACTGAAAGATGAAAGATTCAGAGTGATCCAGGAAAATAAGATCACTAATCCCATGAAAGAGAGACCAGAAATAAGAGAGGTAAATCCTGAGACGGGCAAAAAATACAGATATGGAACAGGCCCTTATATTGAAGAATACATACTCAAAGCAGAAAAATCCAATTACACAATTAAGTTATATTTTAACCTTAACGTTTCAGCCAGAAAGTTACAGGTTCCTTGGGGATGCTTTATTGATATAGCATGCGGAGAATAACCAGGGGTCGAAACGACATTGTATTTTCCTGGTTATAACCAGCCGGATAAACCTGAAGGAGTTTAAACAAATTGACAAACATGAAAAATATGCAGGAAAAGAGAGTGCTGGTGTTCCTGGCAAAAGGATTTGAAACAATGGAGTTCAGCGTATTTATAGATGTATTCGGCTGGGCCAGGAATGATTATGGACATAACATATTCGTTGATACATGTGGATTCAATGATAAAGTTTTAAGCACTTTTAATGTAACTGTGATAGTAGATAAAACAATCGGAGAAATAAACGCAGACAATTATGACGCCCTGGCAATACCAGGAGGATTCGGGGAATTCGGCTTTTATGATGAAGTCTATGATGAAAGGTTTTTGAAACTGATAAGGGAATTTGATTCAAAAGGCAAGATCATTGCATCGGTTTGCAGCGGGGCATTCCCCCTGGGAAAAAGCGGTGTTCTAAGGAACAGGAGAGCAACCACTTACCACCTGAAAAACGGATACTATCAGGATAAACTGAAAGAATTCGGAGTTAATGTTGTGAATGAACCGATTGTAACCGATGGTAATATTATTACATCTTATTGTCCTGAGACAGCCCCGGGTGTTGCATTCGAATTGCTAAAAATGCTGACTTCTGAAGAGGAAATGACAGTGATTAAAAAAGCTATGGGTTTCTGAAAGAGGGTCTCTCAAAATCGCTGGAAAACTAATTAATAAAAACACCCAACTCTAAATACCCACGGAATAAATAATGGAGGTGTAACACTTTGGGTGGTTCCTCCTGCCTGCCGGTTGTATTCAGGCAGGGCTCCTGCACCAATGACAGTTTCGTAATGGTTGTTGCACCCGGAAATGCTTATAATTCCTCCCGGAAGTTCCTAAATAAACTCATCTGAAAATTATAAGCCTGATCCAAATGTTAGCATACCGGTGAGTCAACCAGATAGTTTTCAGAGATTTAGAGAACATAGTTTTCTTTTAATTGTTTAATAAGAGAATTAAAGTGCAGGAAAATTTCTGGCATTGAATTTAGTTTTGTAAGAAACTGATGGAAAGAAAACATTTTATAATGAACATTAGCCTTGGGATATTTGGAACCTTAGTAACCAGGCAGGCACTTGCAGTAAATAAGAACAATTTTATCAAATCCACCATCGGGACAATAAAGCCAATAATTAGTAACAGAAAGGAGATAGCGATGAGAACTGAACAAGAGGCACATGAGACGAAAGGCGTTACTGTGAAACAACTTGCAGCAGTTGACCTTGGCCCTGAAATAGAGGGTATGGTAGGTCGTCAGCTTCGAATGCGTATGGTGACCATCGAACCCGGAGGCGTCATAGGACCAATTCACAATCATATAGACAGGCCGGGCGTCGTCTACATACTGCAGGGAACAATAACTGATCATCGAAATGGAGTGGCTAAGGAATACGGCCCGGGAGTGGGCTGGCCTGAGGATAAGAACACTACGCATTGGCTTGAGAACAGAGGAACAACAGTAGCGGTAGAGATCTCTGTCGATATATTTAACCAACAACAGTAAGCTGAGACCCACTGTTTAACAGGTTAAGGCCTGACAGGGTGCTGCTATGAAAAGAAGAGTCCCGGAGTTATACATGGTGCGGGAAATTCTATACAATCCAGATTGAATTAATGTAACTTTACTTCAGGTTACCTCACCTGAAACTAATAACCTGTTTCATGTGAGACTAACAGAAACCCGAAGCCGTTCTCAGTCAATGAAAAAAATAGTAATCCTGCTGCTGCTCTCAATAGTCGTCTCCTGTAAAACACAGAAAAGAGACCAGTCCGGTATTGATGCCATTCATAAATGGATTGCAGATTATGAGCAGGCAATAAAGGCTTCTGATATTGAATCATTATTATCAGGGGTAACCGACGATATTACTTATTACCCGCCAAACCAGACGGCATTTTCCGGAAAAGAGAACCTTAAGAATTGGCTTTCTGAATACTTTAACTATTACGACCCTTCTGAATTACTGATTGTCAGGGATATAAAAGTTGATGGCGACATTGCTTATCTGTCCTGCTATTATGCTGTGCATGTCAGGGTTAAGAGCAGTGGCGAGGAATTCAGGGATGTCGGCAAGCTCATAAACATTTTTAAACAAGAGTTTCCCGGCAGGTGGAAATGCAGCTACTCTGTCTGGAACAGTAACAACTTCTCTTTTGATCTCCACTCCAGGATCCCGGCCGATTTTTCGGGTTCGTGGGAGCTGATCCCCGATCAAAGCACCCATGTGCCCGGTCTTGTCTCATCAAACATGATCATTACCCAACAGGGTGATAAAATAAATATTGAGCGGTCATATGCCGTCCAGGGTAAAGATCTTCTTAAAAATGTACTGGATTGTACCATAGGCAGCGAGACAAAAAGCAGTTCGAAATCAGGACCACAGATCACGAAAAGCTTCTGGAGCACTGATAAAAAATCCTTCACCATTACCGAAAGACTGGTCTCCGGTGGCGAAGAATATAAAAGAACCACCACATACTCCCTTATCGACAGTGGCGAAAACCTCAGGATCTCCCTGTTCGACCAAGTCCCCTACGGACTACTCGACTCCACAGGTCATGAACAGATCGTTATGACTTTCAAAAAAGTAAACAACACAAAATAAATATCCCCGCCATAGCAGAATGAAGGAAAGATTCCTCGCTTCACTTCGTTACGCGTCGGAATGACAGGTCCGCTTTGGGAAGGAAGGGAAGGAAGCAACGGCGATTCGAAACAGGCATTTTTTTCTTTTTAGAAAAATAACAGCGAATCGCCGTTACTTCTTTTTTTTCGTCCCGTGAGAACACCTGTCATCCCGAACAGCGTGAGGGATCTTTTCTTCCGAAATGAAACAAGAGTGAGATTGAGAGAGTGAGTGAGACAAAAAAGAGTGAAAGTGCATACTTCTGCTCTAATCAAATAACTGATTAATTTAATTATGATGAGCGAAGGCAAACCGGAAAAGGTGCGAACCGTGATCTGTTTTTTGGAGCGGGAAATGGCCCGCGCAATCGGCTAAAAACAGGCACGGTTGTCTTTTCCGGACTCCTTTTCTTTGGTTCATTTCTTTTGGAGGAGCAAAAGAAATGAACATGAAAACCAAAAGGGGAAAAATCCTTTTAAGAAAAACTTCATCTTGAACTGCTTTGGTTACCTGAAACACATCATTGAAATATTAATATCAGGAAAGAAAAAGCTTAAGTGTTAGATATTAACAAAAAGAGTGAAAGTGCTCGCTCCCGCTCCCACTCTCACTCTTTTTGTTGACCCACCTGGGCTCGAACCAGGACTCTGCGGAACCAAAATCCGTCGTGTTGCCAATTACACCATGGGTCAGTGCTCCATAATTTGAAGGTGCAAAACTAATAAAATTTTTTAATTGTCCCCGAAACCTGACTGTCAGTCGCGCTGCGAAATCAATGTCCTGTAGAACCTGGTATTCATATTACTTACCTCTACCATGGTAAAACGACATTCAACAAGCGATTTTATTATATTCCCAAGGTCGCGCATATCTTCATCACCCTGTTCGTAATACCAGTTGATGGAAGTAGTCTCATTAATATCCCTGAGCTCCGAAAGCTCTTTAAGCAGAATGTATAGCCACTTGGTCGATCCGGTATTGATATATTCAAAACCTAGGTCTATCCTTGTCCTGCCTGTCCACTCTTTCGTGAAGCCTGCAACCCATTTAAGGGCAGGATCATAGAAAATTGAGGGATTCTCAATTATTGACCGTCCCATAATAAAAAGCCGGCCTGGTTCAAAAACAATCCAGGGAGATCTTTTTGTGGGTTCTATAGCGTACCTTTCAGGATACATTATGGTGTATTAGTGGTAAAATATTTTACAGAAAGAACAAACGGCCCCCGCTACTCTGCGTAAAAATATGAAACACAACTGATTTTATCAAACTTTATTTTACCTCGTTCCGGTTAAAGAGCGTCGGCTCCGGTTCTTCCCATAGTGTTGGATGCTCTTCTTCAAAACGCTTGAGGATGGCTTTCATTACTGTCTCCCTCAGGAACTCGGACTTGTTCTTTACCCTGTACCTGTTGCAATAAATGCCAAGCGCCCTCATTTCCCTGTTATTCAGCATTATGGAGAGCCTGTTTGTCCGGCGTAAATGATCCTCCTTATATGTGGAATGTCTCACTCAGGTGACTGCTGGTTTGGTTACAAAAGTATAAAATTACAATATCGGGGGACAACTGCAGCTGATACTGTTTTTGAACATAAAAAGATAGTCAGCACATATCGGGCTGACTATCATATTATTATAATCTTGACAACTTATTTCCGGGGGCATCCTTTTCACGCAGTACCTGCGATCTCAGGATAGTTGCCGGGGCAGGGTATTATGCCTTATTGGCACTGCCCAGTACGTTTACAACTTTATGCTTGTATAACTCCTTAAGCTTGTCGCGAGCCGGGCCGAGGTAATTTCTCGGGTCAAATTCACCGGGTTTTTCAGCAAGCACCTTGCGGATGGCAGCAGTCATGGCAAGACGTCCGTCGCTGTCGATATTGATCTTGCATACTGCAGAGCTGGCAGCCCTGCGCAGCTGATCCTCAGATACGCCGGCAGTATTTTCCATCTTCCCGCCATACTGGTTGATCTCGGCAACTATCTCCTGTGGAACCGATGATGCTCCATGAAGGACTATCGGGAAACCGGGGATCCTTCTCTCGCACTCTTCAAGAATATCAAACCTGAGTGGCGGAGGCAGTTCACCGGGCTTCACCTTGAACTTGAAAGCACCATGTGATGTGCCAATGGATATCGCCAGTGAATCGACACCTGTTTTCTTTACGAAATCCTCAACCTCTTCAGGACGTGTATATGATGAATGATCTGACGACACTTCATCTTCGATGCCGGCCAGGACACCAAGTTCGCCCTCGACAGTAACATCGTACTGATGGGCAAACTCAACAACCTGTTTTGTCAGGCGTACATTCTCCTCATACGGGAAATGTGATCCGTCGATCATAACTGATGAGAAGCCGGTCTCAATACACGATTTACAGGTCTCGAATGAGTCGCCGTGATCGAGATGCAGGACAATTGGAATTGCGTATCCAAGCTCCTTTGCATACTCAACAGCACCCTTGGCAAGGAATTGAAGCAAGGTCTGGTTGGCATATTTACGGGCTCCCTTCGATACCTGTAAAATTACTGGCGATTTGGTTTCAACACATGCACTTATTATTGCCTGGAGCTGCTCCAGGTTGTTGAAATTAAATGCAGGAATGGCATATCCTCCTTTTACTGCATTTTTGAAAAGTTCCTTTGAGTTTACTAACCCTAATTCTTTATAATGTAACATAATCATAATTGTTTATACAGCGGCGCAAGTTAAATATTTTAGTTTTATCTGTCAGGCAAATCAAGATATTATTTATCTTCGTAGCCTTATTTAATTTTTTAACAATAAGAAAATGAACTATGATGCAACATTCGGGTTCTAAAGACGTATTTGTCAGTGAACCGGAATGATATCGTAGTAAATTAAACCATTCAAATGAAGAAATTCCTTTTCCTTATACCGGCATTTTTTGTCCTGGCTGGAGGGCCTGTATTCTCGCAACAGAAGGTATGGTCTCTTGAAGAATGCATCAGGTATGCTATTGATAATAACATACAGATCAAGCAACAGGTTATTCAGACTGAATATCAGAAGAATGCCCTTGACCTGGCAAAGCTGAAGCTGCTGCCCACCATAAACGGACAGGGCTCCCATAACTATTCCTTCGGAAGAGCTCTTGATGAGACTACCTACCAGTATACTGATCACCAGAGCGTACAGTCGAATAACTTCTATCTCGGCGGTAGTCTCAGTCTTTTCAAAGGTCTTCAGAATTTTAATACTATTCAGAAAAGCAAATATGAGCTCCTTGCAAGTGATGAGGATCTCAATAACATAAAGAACAATATTGCGCTTAGTGTTGCCCTTGATTACCTGCAGATACTGCTTAATAAAGAGCTGGTTATGTCGACAAGCAGCCAGCTTGCTATCACAAAGCAGCAGATCGAGAAGACCCGGAAGATGGTAGATGCCGGCAGTGTTGCAAGAGGTAACCTCCTGCAGATTGAGTCCCAGGCTGCACAGGAAGAGCTTCAGCTTATAACCCTCCAGAACCAGCTCGACATCTCCTATCTTAATATTACACAGCTGCTTGAACTGCAGACACCAGAAGGATTCGAAATAAATGTTCCTTCCATCCAGGTAGATACAAACAGCGTCATTGACGGCAACATATCAGGTATCTATGAGACCGCTGTGGGTAACAGGCCTGAGGTAAAAAGCTCGGAATTCAAGCTTATCTCGAGTGAATATGATCTCAAGATAGCAAGGGGATCCAGGAGTCCTTCACTGTCAATGAACCATTCGTTCAGTACCGGTTACTCATCGATAAGGCAAAAGGTGCTCAGCATCGATCCTCTTACAGGACCTGTTTACGGGAACTATTCATTTGCCGACCAGGTGAACGATAACGTCAGCTATGGACTGGGATTTACGTTATCGGTCCCGATTCTTAATGGCTGGTCGATAAACAAGAACATTTCTAATTCGAAGCTGATGATCGAGAACAGCAGGATGACCCTTGAGGGTACCAAAAAGCAGCTTTATAAGAACATCCAGCAGGCTTATGCTGATGCTGTTGCATCGCTCAAAAAATACTCCGCCAGCAAAAAAGCTGTAACTTCCATGGAGGAATCATTCAGGTATACAGAGCAGAAATTCAATGTGGGCATGGTCACCCCGGTTGATTACAATGCTGCCAAGACTCAGCTCCTGAGCGCCCAGTCCGACATGGCCCAGGCAAAATATGAGTTTATCTTCAAGACAAAGGTTCTTGATTTCTACAAAGGCTTACCACTTTCACTTAACAAATAACACAACCTGACAAAGTCAATCATCATGAAAAAGAATAAAATATTAACGATTCTCATAGGCGCAGTAATCTTACTCATTGTATTTGCATTCATAGGTAAAAAAGCAGGCTGGTTCGGCAAAGCCATCACTGTTAAGGTAGCTGTTGAAAATGCAGAGAGAAGAAGAATAGATGAAGCTATTACAGCAAACGGCAAGATTCAGCCGGAGAAAGAGGTAAAAATAACTCCCGACGTTTCCGGGGAAATAGTTGAACTCACCGTTAAAGAAGGTGATCATGTTGAAAAAGGACAGCTCCTGCTCAGGATAAAACCCGATATTTATATTTCCCAGAGAGACCGTTCACTTGCAGCAATAAGCTCAACACGTGCCCGCCTCGCCCAGGCAGAAGCCCAGTTCACCCAGGCTGATCTGTCATTCAAAAGAACATCACAGCTATATGCAGAACAGACTATCTCCAAATCGGAATATGAGCAGGCAGAAGCGTCGTATAACGTAGCCAAGTCAGAGGTCGATGCTGCAAAATTCTCTGTTGTGAGCGCTGAAGCATCGGTTAAGGAAGCAAATGAAAACCTTGTAAAGACATCCATCTACGCGCCTATGACAGGTACAGTCTCCATGCTGCTCGTGGAACTCGGAGAGAGAGTTGCCGGGACCAACCTTATGGCTGGTACTGAGATACTGAGAATTGCTGATCTTTCGCGCATGGAAGCACAGGTTGAGGTAAATGAAAATGATATTGTCAAGGTTAAGGTTAATGATACTGCTTTTATTGAGGTTGATGCATATCTTGACGATAAGTTCAAAGGCGTTGTAACAGAGATTGCCAATTCAGCAAAAACCACCGGTGTCTCTGCCGACCAGGTGACCAATTTTGATGTCAAGATCTTTATTCTGCCTGCCTCATATAAGAAATTCACCGACAAGGGTATCAATCCTTTCAGGCCCGGAATGTCGGCTACAGTCGAGATCCAGACCCAGATCAAGGAAGGCATCATAACAGTACCGATCCAGGCAGTGACCACCCGTATTGATACCACCAAGACAGCTGCTACAGCCAGTGAAGAAGAGATCCGCACAATTGTTTTTATAACTGACGGGAAATATGCGCTGGCAAAGGATGTAACAACAGGGATACAGGATAATAATTACATTGAAATTCTGACCGGTGTTGAAGACAGTGCGAAAGTTATCTCCGCTCCTTTCAGCGCCATCAGTAAAAAACTATCGGATAGCACGCTTATTGAAATTATAAAAAAGGAAGATCTTTACAAGGAGAAATAAGCCCCGGAATCCCGTGATAAACAATGATATTATGTCTTGAAACTGCCACCTCGCTCTGTTCAGTCGCCCTGTGCGACAGGAATAGTGTTGTGGCATCAAGGGAGAGCAGGGAAGACAAGTCCCATGCTTCAAGACTGACAGTTTTCATTGAAGAGATCCTTAAAGAAACAGGAATAAAAGCAGGCATGCTTGAAGCTGTCGCCGTCAGCAAAGGACCAGGTTCATATACAGGTCTTCGCATCGGCGTTTCAACAGGTAAAGGGATTGCCTATGCCGTCTCTGTTCCCCTGATAAGTGTCGGCACCACCCTTTCAATGTTTCTCGGGTTTACTTCTGGTTTAAGATACTCAAACAATATCCGCGAAGATGATCTCTTCTGCCCGGCCCTCGATGCACGGAGGATGGAGATATATTATTCAGTCTTCGACAGGGAAGGTAATATCATCAGACCCGTGACAGCCGAAGTTATTGATAAAAACTTCCTCTCTGATATCGGGGAAAACAGGCGGGTGCATATCTTCGGCGATGGTGCAGCCAAGTGCCGCAGTATTGCAGGCCGCAATAACTTCATTATTTCTGAGAATTTTCAACTCTCAGCAGGTGACATGAGACTTGCAGCTTATAAAGCCTTCGACCAGTCACAGTTTGAAGATGTTGCATATTTTGAACCTTTTTACCTGAAGGATTTTCTTGCAACAAAACCTGTGAAGAATATACTTGGTAAATAATTGGCCCGTTAATTGCCTGGATAAAAGTAAAGCAATGAAAAGACTGATTTTTTTACCCGGCATCCTCCTGCTGGTCTCCCTCTCAACGACAGGGCAGCCATTCTTTTACCGGCCCGGGGAAAAAGTCAACTATGTGGTCCATTATGGGGCAATTAACGGGGGAGTCGCAACACTTGAAATCGGGAAAGACACTTCTACCGGAAAGGAATTATGGCATGCCAAGATGGATGCCAGGACCACCGGCATGGCAGATGCCCTTTTCAGGGTCAGGGATATCTATGAGGTATACATGGATCCCAAAACAGAATTACCGGTAAAGTCGATCAGGAACATCCACGAAGGCAGGTATAAACGTTTCAACGTAGTACTCTTCGATCATGCTTCACGACGCGATTCTGCGATACTTACAAGCGATCTTACCGGGATTCATATTACCCAGCAGGGGATACATGATATCCTCACCTGCTTTTATTGGTTCCGGAACCATGTCCTCCCGAATATGGCAAACGTCAAAAAGGGAGAAGTAATAACTATAATGACATGGTTCACCGATGAGCTTTACCCGATGCGGATGAAATATATTGGCATTGAAGAGGTAAAAACACGGCTTGGCAGGATAAAATGCTATAAATTCAACCCCGTTACAGAAACAGGAAGATTGTTCAAGACCGAGGAGGATGTTTCATTCTGGTTTTCGGCAGATAAAAATTTTTTACCGGTTAAAATTCGTTTTGATATCTTTGTGGGGGCGTTTATGGTAGAAGTTGTTAGCTATGAAGGACTACTCTACCCGCTTGAGATGAGAAAAAAATAAAAATTTAAACAGAATCGGATAGACATTTATGGCAAGTACAGCAGATTTCAGGAACGGGATGGTCATTGAATTCAACAATGATCTGTATGTTATAGTGCAGTTTCAGCATGTTAAGCCCGGCAAGGGCCCGGCTTTCGTCCGGACAAAACTGAAGAACATTAAAACAGGAAGGGTCATTGATAATACCTTTAACTCAGGAGTAAAGGTCAATGTTGCAAGAGTCGAGAGAAGACCTTACCAGTACCTCTACAAGGATGATATTGGATATTATTTCATGCACCTTGAAACATACGAACAGATCCATGTTGAAGAACATGTTATTGATTTTCCTGAATTCCTTCTCGATGGTCAGAATGTTGAGATAGTCGTTCATGCAGATACGGAAAATGTCCTGTCAGTGGAGCTTCCTCAGTTTGTTGTTATGGAGGTTGTGTATTCAGAACCGGGACTGAGAGGAGATACTGCAACAAACACCCTGAAGCAGGCGAAGCTGCAGAACGGGTCAACTGTGATGGTTCCCCTCTTTGTAAATACAGGTGATAAGATCAGGATCGACGTTGCCAATAAAGCATACAGTGAACGTGTGAAAGGCTGATAAGGCGATGGAAGAAAAGAAGGTATCGAACGACAGGATCAAAATCTTAAAATTCAAGCTTGAATCATTGCTTGATGTTACCCTGTCGATTAATGCCAACCTTCCTACAGAAGCCCTGCTCTCAAAATATGAATCTATCCTCAGGGAGAATCTTGGCATTGGCAAGATACTGATCTTCAAGCACTCCATTACCTGGGAATGTCTCCTGAACGGGGGGTTCCCTCCGAATATGGAAAAAATCGCTGTCGAATCAAGGCTTCTTGGTTTTGACGACATCACCTATGTCTCGGCCGACATGGGTTTTGAGGGAGTTGATATAATCGTCCCCGTGCTCAATAACAAGGAACCTATTGCCTTCCTCTTCATCGGCGATATAGAAGAAGAAGGTGAAGGGATGAGCCCTGTGCTGAAGCACCTGAATTTTATTCAGACAATATCAAGCATCATTATTGTTGCCATTGAGAACATAAGGCTGCATAAAGAGAGCCTTCGGCAGGAGGCGCTTAAGAAAGAGCTTGAACTGGCCTCAAGGATGCAAAAAATGCTGATCCCCGATAATCGTCAGATGCCGAAGAACCCTGACATTATTGTAAACGGATTTTACTACCCTCACTATGAGGTCGGCGGAGATTATTATGACTGCATAAGGCTCTCTGAAACCAAGACTGGGTTTTGTATTGCTGATGTCTCCGGAAAAGGGATTTCCGCAGCCATCCTGATGTCGAATTTCCAGGCCAGTCTCAGGGCTCTTTTCTCGGCTGATATAGACCTGGAGCAGCTTATTCACAAGCTTAATTCAATCGTCGTGGCTAATGCTGCCGGTGAAAAATTCATAACCTTTTTTGTTGCCCGGTACGACCACAAGGCAAAAACACTTGAATATCTTAATGCCGCCCACAACTCCCCTGTATTATATAACACTCTTACCGGGGAAGTCGAACACCTGAATGCCTCCTGTGTCGGTATAGGGATGCTCGATGATATCCCTACACTTAAGAAATGTGAAATCCCTATTCATGGGCATCATAAAATAGTGTGCTATACCGACGGACTGTCAGAGCTTAAGGATGATGACGGGAAAGATATTGGGACGCGGGAAATAATAAAACATATCTCAAACAGTGATCCTGTAGCTCAGAACATACAGCTGATGATCAAGCACCTGGGAATACCTGACACAAATCCCTACCTGTTTGATGATGTATCGATAATAACCGCTGACCTGCGGTAATCAGACAACCCGGATCAGGAAATAGTTTTTCTTCCCTTTCTGAAGAAGCAGATATTTGTTGTTCAGAAGATTCTCGTTGTTAACTATCAGCTCGGGGTCCTCAACCCTTATTTTATTAAGGCTCACGCCGCCACCCTGCACCAGTCGCCTCAGCTCACCCTTGGATGCAAAGACCTGGGAATGTTCGGCACAAAGTGATGAGAATGACACCCCGGCTGAAATAACCTCCCTTTTTACATCGAATGCCGGAACTCCTTCAAAAACTGACAGGAAGGTGCTCTCATTCATTTTTTTGAGCGATTCTGTGGTTCCCTTACCAAAAAGAATCTGTGATGCTTCAATCGATGATTCAAGATCCTCACGGGAATGAACCATCACTGTCACTTCCTCAGCAAGTCTTTTCTGAAGCACTCTTTCATGGGGAGATTTACCGTGCTCCGCGATAAGACTTTCGATCTCCTCTTTGCCAAGAAGTGTGAATATTTTAATATACCTGGCGGCATCCTCGTCGGATACATTGAGCCAGAACTGGTAGAAATGATATGGTGATGTTTTCTCAGGGTCCAGCCATACATTTCCTGATTCCGTCTTGCCGAATTTCGAACCGTCGGCTTTAGTAATCAGCGGACAGGTAAGGGCAAAAGCTTCGCCACCCATCTTGCGCCTGATAAGCTCTGTACCTGTGACAATATTCCCCCACTGGTCGGATCCGCCCATCTGGAGGCGACATCCCAGTTTCTCATAAAGATGCAGGAAGTCGGTCCCCTGTACAAGCTGGTATGAGAATTCGGTGTATGACATTCCTTCCTTTGCATCGGACCCGAGACGTTTTTTCACCGAATCCTTGGCCATCATGTAATTTACAGTAATATGTTTTCCGATATCCCTGATAAATCCCAGGTACGAAAACTCTTTCATCCAGTCATAGTTATTTACAAGGAGAGCCCTGTTTTTCCTGTCACCTTCAAAGTCGAGAAACCTCGAGAGCTGCTTTTTTATTCCCTCCTGGTTGAAACGAAGAGTTTTCTCATCGAGAAGATTCCTCTCCTCTGATTTGCCGGATGGGTCACCGATCATACCTGTTGCACCTCCGATAAGCGCTACAGGAATATGTCCTGCCCGCTGGAAATGAACTAAAAGCATTACCTGGACCATATGACCGATATGAAGAGAATCGGCTGTAGGATCAAATCCTATATATCCTGTGGTCAATTCTTTTTTCAGCAGATCTTCCGTCCCCGGCATGATATCGTGTACCATGCCTCTCCATCTTAACTCTTCGACAAAATTCATAGCCATCTTTTTGAGAATTGCAAATATAGCAAAGAGGTTTAAATAGCCACTTCTGTAGTATCCTGGGCAGGTACTGCCGGAGGTTCCTTTTTGAACCTGTCGAAGCTCTGCTTGAAATTGCCTTCCCCGATAACAGGGAATATTGACGGGACAATATCGGATATTGGCTGGTAAAATTTCGATTCCCCCACACTTTCCGGAAGGAAATGCCGTCTTGCATCAATAGCATTTAAAACAGAGAAAATGACGCTCAGGATCAGTATATTTTTAATGGCGCCAAACACCATTCCGAGCAGCCTGTTAAGAAATCCCAGGGAGACAGCGTCAACGACTTTATCAGCTAGAACACCTATAAAATGGATTATGATCACAATGGCGCAGAATGTAATCACGAAAGCGATTATGCCTATATACTGACCAGTCATGTCGAACCATTCATTAAGCTTCATTGCTGTGAAGCTCGAAAATTTGATTGCGCCCCATATGCCAAGGATCAGCCCGGCCAGGGAAGCAACTTCCTTTACCAGGCCGTTTGAGAATCCTGAGATTACAGAAAGAACTATCAGAATAACGATTATAAGGTCAATCCAGTTCATGATAAAATATTTAAAAATGTGAAAGTATGAAAGATCAGGGAGATTCAAAAATCACAGACGAAAATTGAAGGACAGGAAGAGATCGGGATATAAGGTATAGATCAATATTGCGTATAAATGACCGATATTTTTATATATTTAATCCTGAATCATTTAAAGTCTCCTCTCTTAACTAATTAGCTGAATCATGAAATTAATCGCCAAAACTCTCTTTTCCTATCTTATCATCTTACTATCAGCTTGTTCCGGTGGTACGGAAAAACTGACAATTAAAGATCCTATTGGTGTTAAGGAATCACTTTCCAATGTCTTTAAGGATGGATCCGGGTTATATGTCAAAAGTACAGCTGCAATAACATCAACACGCGACCTCGCCCGTTTTGACCTGGTTCTGGCAGGTGAGATCAATCAGGTTTCCGAGGTAAAACTGATAACCGCAGGAATGAATAAAACAGGACGTTTTCTTTTTCATAAGATCAACTATCTGCAGATAGGTAATAACATTAGCTTTCCTGATAAGACACTACCAGCTGTCACCGCTACCGAGTATATGACAATTGAGGGGAAAAGTATCAGCGCCTACCGGGAAATTTACTGTAAGGATGCTGACATAACTTCAATCTTAAGTGCACATCTTGGCAAACCGGATCAGCAGTATGTATATTTTTTAAATAAGAAAGATGCCGGGGATGTCGGGGAAAACCTTAAGATGCTGGTTTTTGAAACTGTCCCGGATGATGGAGTTGCTTCAGATATGACAGATCAGCCTGCCAAAGATCCTGATGAAGAATTGCCACCACCGCCACCTCCTTCATCCGGTAGTCCCGAAGAAGTTAAACCACAATACGAGGCACTTCAATTTGCCGAAGTAATGCCTGAATTTCCGGGAGGAGCTGATGCTCTGATGAAATTTTTCTCAGATAATATAGTATATCCTGAAGCTGTGCGGCAGCAAGCAATTGAAGGAACTGTTTATGCCAGATTTGTGGTTCTTGAGAATGGCAAAACAGATCAGGTTACTATTTTGCGAGGAATTGATCCTTTGCTTGACAATGAAGCGATAAGAGTAATTAAAAAATTACCCGATTTTATTCCCGGCAAACAGGGTGGAAAACCTGTAAATGTTTACTTCACCATACCGGTAAAGTTCAAGCTGAACTAGAAAAGCTTTATAAAACGGTACCAGCGGTTTGCTAACAATGAAAAAAGATATATTTTTGCAGACCGAACTACTGGTCCTATAGTTCAATGGATAGAACGGAGGTTTCCTAAACCTTAAATCCAGGTTCGATTCCTGGTGGGACTACAAAAGAAAGAGTGAGTGCGAGAGTGAGAGCGTGTATCTCGCTCTTTTTTTATCCCGATGTTCCTATACCTTAAATCCAGGTTCCCTGCCTGGCTTCGTACGGTAAAAACAGAGTGAGAGTCTGCGCAAGTGCGAGTTTTTCTCCCCCTCTCCCTTTCCAATGGCCCAAAAACAGAAGTGAAATATATGCGACAATCAGAAAGATAGATTCTCCCCCTCTTTTCTCACCGGTCTAAAGAACCATAATTCCGACCTACCGTATCCCCGTATCGATATTTATATCAAGGAAAGTGCTCTGTCCGGAGGTTACTGAAATTTCAAGAGGAAGATTGCTTCTGCTTATGCCATTATCATCGATATCAAGAATGACTGTATAATCACCCGGATCCAGTTCAGTCTTATAGTGCCCTTCGACAGATGGATTCAGCTGTGCTATCTTTCTCCCGCCTCCTGATGTTCTGACGATAACGGGATAAGCTTTATAAGTCTCTGAAGTGGGAACACACCCGGGTGAGGGCGGATATGTTTCCACGGGACAAAGGGGCCCGATTGCTATCTTTCCTTCAAGGTAACCAGGCTCCAGCATAAATTCATCACAAGCACAAATAAGAAATAAGGCCATTGAAATGAAAAGGCCTGTTTTCCTGATTGAGATCCTTACATTCATGATTGGATAAACGAAGCTGGCTGCACTCTTATTATTGAATCAGTAGCCCCAGCTTTTCATTATTTCAAGGTCTTTCTTCACACACTCCAGTGGAGTAAGGTTCTGATAAGCCTCCTGTTCAATTATATAAACCTCTGTGCCGCCCTTTTCCCTGGCCAGATCAATGACTTCCCTTGCACTTACGATCCCTTCCCCTAAAATAGTGCTTTCAAATCCCCCTCCTTCGCCACCTGCCTTAATTTCATCCTTCACATGTATATTTTCAAACCTTCCGGGATACTGGTTTACAACCTCCAGTGCAACTGCTCCACCATTATAAAGATTCCCTATATCGAGCTGAACAACGACCATGGCGGGATCAATGTTTTTCATCATTATATCAAATACCTTATCCCCGTTAAGTTGCTGGCTGAACTCAAAATCATGATTATGGTACCCGAATTTCATCCCCTGCTTCTGGCATAACCTGCCGCAATTGTTAAAAATATCCATCCAATGCAGGAGGTCGTCATATGTTTTTCTCATGCTTTCATCCATCCATGGGCTGATTATGTATTTCTGTCCCATGATGGCGGCATCTTCAATGGTATATTTCCAGCTGTCAGTAAAATCTTTCCCGGTCTCATCCCAGTGCTGTGGTGCCATCACAGTGTGACCACTAATCATTTTTAATCCAAGGTCATCCAGGATCTTTCTGAACTCTGATGCCGTATAGCCATAGAATTTACGGTCGGTATAGCTGGCATGCTCAACATATACATATCCCATTGCAGCAAGTGCCTTTAACGATCCGGCAGGATCTTTTGCCATATCGTCACGGACAGAATATAATTGCAGCCCTGTGATTCCTTTTTTACCTGAGGTCGCACAGCCTGTTTTACTAAGTAATAAGGCCCCGGCAATTGCCAGGCTACCCTGCCTGATAAATGTTCTCCTGTCGGTTTTCATGATAGAGTATTAATTTTAATGTTAATGTTCGATCCGGAAATCAGCATAGCCGGAAGAAGGCAATTTCTCGAAGTTTACAGATTCCACATTGCTGAACCCGGGACCCGACCTGCACCATTCAACCAATCTGTTCAGCGTTTCTTCAGTACCTTCGGCTTCGATAAGGACACTGCCATCGGAAAGGTTCTTTACAAACCCTGTAATGCCGAGACTCCTGGCCTCATGGGCAGCATTCCATCTGAAGCCAACACCCTGCACTCTTCCGCTTACCTGGATCCTGTACAGAAGCCTGTTTTCCATGCATACAATTTAGTTATTTTAATGATAATCTGTGCCAGGCAAATAAGGCTACCCATGTTTTTATTTATAGATTTTATCAATTACTTTCACGAGACTATATTTAAGGTTTATTATTCAAGGCATTAAAAGATGGTGGAAAACGAAATTAATCCATGGTTTGATTCCAGGAGTGAATGTCCGGGCTGTGGTTCACACCAATTCACAACAATCTATCAAAGTCCTTATGATAAAGATCCGTTAAGGAACTATTTATATAACTTCTATGTGCCAAAGGGTATAGTTGAGTTTGAATATCTGAAGAATGCCAGCTATATTCTTTGTGAATGTGAAAAATGCAGTATGGTTTTCCAGAGAGATATCCCAAATGATTCTCTTATGGAACGGTTGTACGGACATTGGATAGAGCCCAAAAGTGCTTTTTGCCGGCACCAGGAGCAGGGGATAGGTATTTATTTGTACTATGCCCAGGAAATCATGAGGATCATATCCTATTTTAACCGGCCCTCCTCCTCTCTGAGTTTTTTTGATTTTGGGATGGGATGGGGCAGTTGGGCTTTGATGGCTAAAGCTTTTGGCTGTGATTCATATGGATCTGAAGTTTCAGCCGAACGTATTGAAAATGCCAGGTCAAATGGCATTAAAATAGTTACCCTGGAAGAACTCCCGCAGCAGCAATTCGATTTTATAAATACTGAGCAGGTACTTGAGCATGTGCCGGAACCTTTAAAAACATTACGACATTTGAAGTCCTCCTTAAAGAAAGACGGGATAATCAAAGTAAGCGTTCCTACTGCCAACAATATCAAAGCAAGATTGAAGAAAATGGATTGGGAAGCGCCAAGAGGAACTAAATATTCTCTTAACCCGGTTGCACCCCTGGAACACATAAATTTCTATACGAGAAAGGCGCTTGTAACAATGGCTGCTGAAGCCGGGATGAAAGAGGCAAAAGTCCCGATGAGCCTGCATTACAAATACTTAAGTCTGTGGGGTGGTACAAAATGGTTTGCCAAAAGTGTGCTTTATCCGATTCCCCGCTTTCTGCTGAAGACACAGAATTATGTGTTTTTTACTAATTTATGACAATAAACCGAGGATTCAGCCTGCTGGTGTGAATTCTGCAGATTCACATATAGTTACACAGGGAACAAAGCTTATTCGACTCTGTGACCCTATATAAAGTTGAGGGATGTAATTTACTTTTTACCCGGAAGTGCAGTCAGCACTTCTTTACCGAAAGCCATGCATTCTGACCTTTTCAGTAAATCGTATTCCTGTAATTGAAATGATTCTATCTGCTTTCGTGCTTCGGAGTCAATGAGCCCGAAGGTTATCCTGCCCAGAAACACTTTTGAAGGAATATTTGTCACACCACAGATCTTTGCAAGCTGGTTGTCGATCAGGTTCACGGAGGTTTCCTGCATTACTGGTTTCATCATATTACCGCAAACAGCAAAATATCCGCGGACCCTTGACTTAATAAGTCCATTATTCTTTTCAAGGTATTGCTGAAGCTCCGGCGAGAATTTCCCCCATCTGATTGACCCGCCCACAACTATATGATCAAAGTTTAACAGATCCGGATTTTCATGTACATCAAAAACATTTGCAATTCCGTTCATACCTTCCGAAATCCATACTGCTGCATCACGTGCTGATCCGCACCATGTACCATACAACACGGCCCATCTCTTTTCCGATGGCCTTGGGTAATACTCCAGGGCAGAACTCTTCTTCGATAATAAAACTGCCCCCAGACCCAATAAACCAGATTTAATAAATGTCCGTTTATTCATTTCACTTGTTTATATTTCTATTATACTTCCAATCTATTATCCTCACAAACCCCTGTTCTTCTATTTCCTTACACAATAGAGCGCCTTTACCCCTTTAAAAACATATCCGTTGTCTGTAATTGCCACCGATGCCCAGAAAGTGTCTTTGAGCCTGTTGTCCGAAACAAGTTCAAATTTATCTCCGGCAGTGAATGACCTTGTGACTCCTTTGTCGTCAAGGAACCATACTTTGCCGTTATAGATCCATGGCGATGCCCATACTGCTCCGGTGCCGCTTATCCTTTCCTTGTAAACCAGGCTTCCGTCCCCGGCTTTAATACATTTTATCTCTCCTCCACGGCTGCCGATAATATAATAATGTCCTTCGTAAAGAAGAGGAGATCCGTTGCCAAGACCTGCGTCAGGAAAGATCCATAAGACCCCATTGCTTGTAGTTGCTCCTTCAGCGGGATTAATATCACCTTCAGCGCCTGCCTTTACGGCATATAGGTTCCCCTTTGCATTCTGACCGCCGGCATTACCAATGTAAAGAGTATTCTCATCACCTACCGGAGAAGGTATCGTTTGCTCTCCCCCGGTATTTAACTCCCAGAGAAGTTTCCCGGTTTCCGGATCATAGGATCTTGCTGTTTTTCCATTTACAATAAGCTCGGAACGTATTTTATTTGTCCAGATATATGGTGTGCTGTAATTGGTTTTCTCCTCTCTCTGCATCCTCCATTTTTCTTCACCCGTTTTGGCATCCAGTGAAACGATAAAAGAATTTTCCTCATTGTCGTTTTGAATAAAGAGAGAGCCATTAAATACTAATGGGGAGGATCCTGTTCCCCATCCGTTCAGGACCTTATTTGTACCAAAATCTTTTTTCCATAGCAATTTCCCATCCAGATCGTAGCAAAAAAGGCCTGTATTACCGAAATATGCGAACACTCTTTCCCCATCAGCTGCCGGTGTCTCTGTCGCATAATTGTTCATGGGATGTTTTTTGGCTCCGGGATTTCCATGAAAAGCAACTTGCTTCCAGAGTTCTTTTCCGCTGGTAAGATCCACGCAGGTAATCTCCCACCTGTAAACTTCCTCTTTATAGGCTGTGTCAGTGTCTTCCTGAGGGGGAGCACCCGGTTGACCCGGCCCGGGACGAGGTCCCTGTCCGGTCTGAGGTTGCTGACCTCCCATTGGTGCCTGTCCGGGTCGGGAGCTTGCGGGTGGTGGGGGAGGTGTCTGCATTGGATTTCTTTCTGGTACAGGAGCCACTTTTTCCGGAAAGCATGAGGTGAAAAATATTTTATCTCCCCACACTATAGGTGATGACCATCCTGCTCCATCGAGTTTATATGTCCAGGCAACATTCTTAACACTATCCCATTCTTCCGGAAGATCCTTTGCAACTGAAATCATGTTGCTATTCGGACCACGGAATTGTGGCCAGTTTTGTTTTTGAGAACATGATGTAAAAATTATAATGAACGCGGAACAGGCCAGTGTTCCTGTTTTTAATAAAGACTTTTGTTTCATAAATTTTCGGATCTGATTTTTTACAAGTTCTTAAAAATAAAACAATTTGCGATTAAATCTTATTCTATCACAGTAAATAGTCGACTTTTGTCAGACGTCATTCACATGTTGTTTGATTTTCACTTCCTTTGACTAAGTTTGTAATGCAAGTAAAGAAGCACTTTATGCATAAAGCGAACCCTACAGTAAACGAAAACGGGAAAAACAAAGAAAAAGTAAAAGTCCCAAAACCTTTAATCATTTCTTTGCTTTCATCATTGTTTGTAGCTTCACTTCTGACACTATTTAACCATTATGAGATATTTCATATCGGCAAGGCTTTTCTGATAACCTTCAGGTGGATCTTCATAGTTTTTCTATTTGCTTATGCTTACTATAAAAAATCGCTTACAACATGGATCCTCATAAGCATGATCGTTGGTGCTGAATTTGGCTATGACCTGCCGGCTGTGGCTGTTAAGATGCAGGTTATCAGTAAAATTTTCCTGCGGCTCATAAAAACAATTATTGCTCCTCTTCTATTTGCCACCCTGGTTGTAGGAATTGCCGGCCATTCTAACCTGAAGCAGGTAGGCCGTATGGGATGGAAATCGCTGGTATATTTCGAAATTGTTTCTACCATAGCTCTCTTTATCGGACTGGCTGCAATAAATATCAGCAGGGCCGGAGTCGGGGTCACTGTGCCTGATGTTGTGAACCAGTCAGAAATAAGTACCACCCCCCCGGTGACTGGCTCTGACCTTATCCTGCACATCTTTCCTGAAAATATTGCAAAATCTATTTATGAAGGGCAGGTTCTCCAGATTGTCGTGTTCAGCATAATCTTCGGGATTGCCGTTGCCCTTATCAAGGAAAAATACAGGGGCCCGATGGTCAGGTTTTCAGAAGCACTGGCTGAAACCATGTTCAAGTTCACCCAGTTAATCATGTACTTCGCTCCATTTGCCGTATTTGCAGCTATTGCCTACAGCATAGGACATATGGGGCTCGATATCCTGGTAAACCTCTTCAAGCTCCTGGCTACACTTTATGTTTCGTTGATACTGTTTGTCTTCCTGGTTTTGCTTCCTGTTGCTCTTCTTTTTAAAATCCCGGTAAAGAAGTTCATCAATAAAATCGCTGAGCCTGTGACCATTGCCTTTGCAACCACAAGTTCCGAGTCTGCGCTCCCGGTTGCTATGGAAAGGATGGAAGAGTTTGGTGTTCCGCGAAAAATTGTCGCCTTTGTTATGCCTACCGGTTACAGTTTTAACCTCGATGGCACAACATTATATCTTTCGCTTGCCACCATCTTTGTTGCCCAGATCAGCGGTATCCATATTCCGTTTGAAAAACAGCTCCTGATAGTCTTCACCCTGATGCTGACAAGCAAGGGAGTTGCAGGAGTGCCCCGGGCATCGATGGTAATCCTGCTTGGAACAGCAGCCAGCTTCGGGCTTCCCACCTGGCCTATCTATATAATCCTTGGAATTGACGAGCTGATGGATATGGCGCGCACCTCGGTTAATGTACTAGGCAATTGCCTGGCAACTGCAGTAATCGCTAAATGGGAAGGGGAGTTTGATACTGCTAAGGCAAGCGGGACCCCATCCGTCAGCTAAACAAATATCCTAGTATTTCCTTTTAAGCCAGGCTTCCGGAACTGGTATTACACAGATATTCAGAGACTTGTTGTCTTCAGATAGCATTGCAGACTGGATCTCTATTTTTGTTCCATCGGCATTGAATGTAGGATGCGGATGATCTGATGCCGTCATTTTATGTCCTGTTGATAGTAGGATCATTTCGCGGGAATGCCTGTCGATAAGATAGATGCCTCTTGAAAAATCGTCACCAACAGCCCACCGGCCATCACCGGACCCGTTGACATGCCACAGTCCGCTTCCCGAAGGAGTCTGACCGGCAATTGTCATCTCTTTTGTCCGGAGATTCACTATCCCCAGCCCGGTAGGATGTTCACGGGTGCCCGAATTTCCCCAGCCTGTTTCCTGGCCCGGGTTCTGAGGGTCGGCTGCCAGCTGCGGTATGCCCGGTTTCCTGTGTCCCATTATTGCAATCGCCACTTCGTCTTTTGTTATTACCGCCTCGTGGGTCACCCACTCAAAGTCTGCCTCCGGATAAAGAGGCCTGAGGCCGGTTCCGTCGGCCAAAACAGTCCAGGTTCTCTGGGGTGCTTTCCCTCCTGTCTCCCAGCAGAATACAATCTCTCCAGGGACCCATGGGTTGGTCTGTATGTGCCCAACCTGGAACGGGACAGCCACAACAATTTCGCATTTGCCTGTTTTAAGATTCATTTTACCTATCCCGGAAGGACCGGCACCCATGTTCCTGGGTCCGAAATTGGATTCTATTTTTGTCCCTTCCGGAAGATTTTTTGTGGCAGCTTCTTTTCCTATCCTGAAATAGACCTCATTTTCTTCACCATCTAATGCCATATCGCCTCCTGCCCCCATTTCGGGCGGGGTATAGCCACAGATGCGCTGGTATGCGGAAGCAGGTTTAAGGTTTCCGGATTCACTGTCGGAAAACAGCCTGGCGAGGTCTACCTCGATAACCTGCACAGCAGGACTTATACGTGGAATATCCTGGGGAGGCCTCTGCTGGGAGCCGGCTGCTGCAGGAGCATTGCCTTGCTGCTGACCTGCCGGGGGAACAAACCTTCTCCGGGTTACAGTATCTCTCATGAAATAGAGTTTCATAGATTTTCGCGCCACATTTAGCATTCCCGTAAATCCGCCTTCACTGACCTGCACTATTACCCCGGTTTTTTCATTTACCGCCATCGCTTCGCCCCTTACCCTGTTCGAGCGGAAAATGACCCAGTTCCCATCGGCTGTCCATTGATTATGTGTCTGGTATATCTTTGAATCGCCTGCGGGAGTGCTTGTCAGGAAAGTAAGCTCGGTACCAGTCACCGGGTCCTTAACGACTTTTTTCTCAGAAGGGAATCTCCTGCCAATCTGAGCTGAGACTACTGAAAAGGTAATAGCCATTAATATTATGGCTGCGGTAAATCTTAAAAGGGTCTTTTTCATAGAATTTATGTCTTTGGGCAAAATATGTTTTGCCAGGGCTTATCCTGCCGGATAACAAAATAAACTATTTATTAAGGAACATACACTGCCGTCCCCTGAACAGGCAGGGAAAAACAAGGCGGATTTATGATAATTTAACAGTTGGTGGCCTTGCCTGTATAACTGGGAAATGGTTACCCGTGGATACTGAATTTAACTTTTATGCCAGTTTTTTATATTTGATCCTGGCCGGGGTGGTATCAGTAACTCTTTTCTTCAGGTTCTCCTCGTAATCGGAATATGTTCCCTCGAACCAAACGACCCTGGAATTTCCCTCAAATGCAAGCATATGTGTTGTAACCCTGTCGAGGAACCAGCGGTCGTGGGAAATAATCACAGCACATCCGGCAAAGTTTTCAAGACCTTCTTCAAGGGCCCTGAGTGTATTGACATCTATATCATTTGTCGGTTCGTCGAGGAGCAGCACATTTGCGCCTGATTTAAGTGTCAGTGCCAGGTGCAACCGGTTGCGTTCCCCGCCTGAGAGCATTCCGCATTTCTTTTCCTGGTCAGCACCTGTAAAGTTGAATCGTGCCACATAGGCTCTTGCATTCACCAGTCTGTTCCCGACCATGATATCCTGCTGCCCTCCGGAGATTACTTCATATACAGTCTTTGCCGGATCAATTGCAGAATGAGCCTGGTCGACATATCCTAATGAAACGGTCTCTCCGATCTCAAATGAACCCTTTGTAGCTGTTTCCTGCTTCATAATCATCCTGAAGAGAGTTGTTTTCCCGGCGCCGTTAGCACCGATCACTCCGACGATCCCGTTTGGAGGAAGGTTAAAGTCGAGGTCTTCAAACAGAAGCTTTTCTCCATAGGACTTCGCCACATCTGTGGCTTTTATAACCTTGTCCCCAAGCCTGGGACCATTCGGGATGAATATTTCCAGTTTCTCTTCCTTTTGTTTAACATCCTGGTTCAGAAGGTTTTCATAAGCTCCAAGCCTGGCCTTCGACTTAGCATGGCGTGCTTTCGGAGACATTCGTACCCAGTCGAGCTCGCGCTCAAGGATCTTTCTTCTCTTTATATTTCCCTTTTCCTCTACCTCCAGTCTTTTTGCTTTCTGTTCCAGCCAGGAGGAATAATTTCCTTTCCAGGGTATTCCTTCGCCCCTGTCAAGTTCAAGGATCCATCCTGCTACATTATCGAGGAAATACCGGTCGTGTGTTATACAAATAACAGTGCCATGATATTGTTTCAGGGTTGTCTCGAGCCACTGCACCGATTCTGCATCAAGATGGTTTGTAGGCTCATCGAGAAGAAGAACGTCTGGCTGCTGGAGAAGCAACCTGCAGAGGGCTACCCTCCTGCGTTCGCCTCCTGAAAGCACATTTACCTTTGCATCGCTTTCGGGACACCTGAGAGCATCCATTGCCCTCTCAAGCTTATGTTCAATGTTCCATGCATCATGGTACTCAATTTTTTCCTGCAGGAGAGCCTGGCGGTCCATAAGCTGCTGCATCTTATCAGGGTTCTCATAAACCTCCGGCTGCCCGAAGCTCTCATTTATCTTCTCATATTCCTTAATGATATCCATCGTGTCCTTCACTCCCTCCTGGACGATCTCCATGACAGTCCTGGATTCATCGAGAAGAGGATCCTGTGGCAGATGGCCGACAGAGTATCCAGGCAGAAAGGTAACTTCTCCCTGGTATTCTTTTTCCTTCCCGGCGATAATCTTCATAAGAGTGGATTTACCGGAACCGTTCAGACCTATAATGCCGATTTTAGCACCAAGAAAAAAGGAGAGGGAAATATCTTTCAGAACCTGCCTGTGGGGAGGATAAGCCTTTCCAACCCTGTACATTGAAAAGATGATCTTATTGTCGTCAGCCATACTTTTTTAATTTTTCTAAAATTAGATATTATGGCGGCAAAATGATTAAGGTTGCCATAAAAAAAAGTAGAGACGTACATGATGCACGTCTCTGCTCAAAATGGGAAACAAGCTTTTATTTCCTTTCAAAAAGCCTGAGGGTATCGTCCTGCAGGAGCACCCAGAGTGAATAGACTCCTTTAAGTGTTCCGATAGGGATGTTAAGGCACCCGAGGGCAGCCACAACAATAACCAGATACCTTGCCCATGGTTGCAGGGAAAGCAGCCCTATTCCACCCACAAGCCCAAGGGTTGACATAAATCCTACAAGCACAGGAAGGCTGATTGAAAGGAATTTAAGCACAACCATCGGTACATCTTCACCTTCAACAAAGCCGGATGCGAACCGAAGTGCAAAAAATACTGCCAGTGCGCCAAGCAATCCAATCAGGCCGAAACCTATGTGGATAGCTCCCACCACTGTTACATGCTTTCTCATTTTATTACTCTCTTCCATGACGATTAATTTTTTATTCCTTATATTGATTCATTCCTGACCTAATGACATGCAATATAATGATTTGATGCATCTATTATTAAAAAAAATATGAATATGCAACCTTTTAAAGGAAAAATGCCTCTTAAATTGTAGAGTTTTATAAATTTGAACACAAAGTATTCATGATGAAGAGAAAGTTGTTTTTCGCCTGTTTACTATTTGCTTTAGCTGTTTGCTTTAACTCCTGTGAAGTTTTAAGCGATTGCAAGGCCTGCAAGCAGGTAACATATGTAGATGGTGCATGGGATCATGAAACGGCAACATCTGATTACTGCGGGGCCTCATTATTGTCGATCGAGACAATGGATGACTATGTGAATGGCAATATCAGGACCACCTGGGAGTGTAACTGATATTTTTGATTTTCATCAGTAAGTTATATCTGAGTAATTGACTTATACTAACCTGAACTGAGACCTGTATGAAAAGAAAAATCCTTTCCGCATTTCTTTATTTATTTATTGCATGGGGATTTACAGCCTGTGAATCCCTGAGTGACTGCGAAACTTGTAAACTGGTAACTAAAAACAATTCCGGAACTGTTATTGATACAGGTGTGGAAGGTGAATATTGCGGAGCTACATTAATTGCATTTAAAGCCGCCAACCCCGATGTAACAAATCCTGTAACAGGAGATGTCACATCTCTTGAGTGCAACTAATACCTTACTCCGATCATAGTTACATCATCGACCTGGGGTGAATCGCCACGCCAGGATTCAAAGATGTCATTTAGCTTTTCGGCTTGTTTGAGCATTGGAATTCCTGCCATCGAAATAAGCGTTTCCTTGAGCTGGTTTGACATGAATTTTTTCTGATTCGGACCACCAAACTGGTCTGCAAAACCATCTGAAAAAATATAAAAAGCATCGCCCTTCTGCAATCCAATTTTATGCAACGTGAATGGCTGCATCCTGTAATGGATCGAGGCAGGCATTTTGTCGGCCCGGTAATGTATAAGTTCATTCCCCCTGACAAGGTAAAGGGGATTATTTGCCCCAGCCCACCAGAGAATATTTTCACTGAAATCAACGACACAGATTGAAATATCCATCCCGTCTTTTATTGAGTCTTCTTCAGCAACCTGGTTAAGAGACCTGATAACACCATTCCTGAGGTTCTCAATTATCTGGTCAGGCATAATAATCTGCTGGTTGTTAACAATCTCATTCAGGAGAGTAACTCCAAGCATGCTCATGAAAGCCCCGGGTACACCATGCCCGGTACAGTCGGCTGCTATTATAACCTGCTTATTCCCGACAGAGCTTACCCAGTAAAAGTCTCCGCTCACTATTGCCAGCGGTTTATATATGACAAAGTGATCAAGCTTATCGCTGAAAAGTTCCAATGAAGGTATCAGGGCGGTCTGAATTCTTTTGGCATACAGGATACTGTCGGTAATATGTTTCTTCTGATAGGCTATCTGATCGCGCTGTGCAGCAGCAAGATCTCTTTGCTGCTCAATCTCATCCTTCTGCATCAGGATGGTCCTGTTCTTCTCTTCAAGCTTTATATTAGCTTCTTTTTTGACCATGTAGCTCCGGTAAATGAAATATCCGAGGCCGCTGACGAGTACCAGTGCCAGTATGGCAAACCAGATTATTAATTTTTGTTTTTCAAGAGTGGCAAGCTGTACTTTTATCCTGTTTTCCTGTTCCCCTATCCTGGCAAGCTGGTCGTCTATAAGAGCAATCTGAACAGATATTTTCTCCTTCTGCTTTAACAGTGTGTCTTTCTGAACCTGTACATCCTGCTGCTGAGTGTATATTACTTGTTTCTGGGTGTCGATTTCACCTTTCTGTTTACCTATCCTGATCAGCTGGTTATCCAAGACTTTTTGTTTTTCAAGAAGATTCTTTTCTTTTATGCTAATTTCCCTGTCGAGGCTATCGAGCAATGCCTTTTGTCTTAGTATCTCTGCTTTCTGAAGCTCGATCTCCGCCTGTTGCTGTTTTACAGTCTCTTTCTGAACCTGGAGATCAGCATCCGTTACATCAAATAGCTTCTGCCAGTCTTCTTTGGTCTTTACCGCTGAAAATAAGAATGTCTGGGGAACAGACATACCCTCTTTCCTGATATATTCCTCATTTATTTCATACCTGGGAATCCCGTTAACCACAACAAAGTTTATCATCGATTCCCTGAATTCATACCCCTCAGTGACCAGGAGAGTTTGCTTGCCGGCAATTTTCTCCTTTATCTTCTGTAAATCAAGGCCTGCTGATTTATTGACATACAGAACCTGTGTATGGGCGATGCTTTCCAGCTTTTTGTATCCGCTTATCTGAACTGGTTTATCCTGGATACGGGGGCGGGTTTTTGCAAGATTTCCCAGCTCGTACAGCAATTCATAATCGCCAAGGATTATCCCGATTTTGAAGGTTGAGGAATCGGCGAAGCTGCTGCCGAAATTCACATACCTGGCAACCAGATCATAAATATACAGGGCTCTTGAAGAGTTGTCAAATCCATTCTGGCCAGATAAACTAATACCGATTATGAGAAAGGTCGCACTTAAGTATGCTCTTCTGATAAAACCTGTTCCGGATTTCATTGCCTGTATAATATTTATACGAATTTGCAGTTTTTTCATTAAGAAACCAAATCCTGACCCAATTGAGCCGGTCCGGTAGTGTTGATAAAATGTTAGCAATTGGGGTATCGCCTCATCTGATACCCAGATAGTTGTTGTAACTTTATCCGGTTATAATTAAATTCGGTCCAAATTTTGAATATCAGCGAATTACAGCTCACAGGCAAAAGAATAGTAATTGTTGAAGACGATATTCCATCGATCCGATACTATGAGACGCTGCTTAAAAGCACGGGCGCCGAAGTAAGTATTTTTCACAACGGAAAGGAATTCCTGGATTACCTGAAGCAGGGTAAGGAGAGGATTGACCTGGTGTTCATGGACTTTCTCATCCCCCTTGTCAATGGAATTGAATGCATAAGATCGTTCAGGAAGGAAAGGAAAAACGTTCCTGTTCTTATGCTGACCGCTTATTCCTCGGAACAGAGTAAAACAGAAGCCTATCTTGCAGGATGCAATGAATATATCTTAAAACCTGTCTATCCTGAAAAGGTTTACTTCATGCTTGAGAAGTATCTCATGCACGAAACTTTGCATGCCTTCAAAGACTGAGCCGGCCTACCTGAATGACGGCCCCACAATTCCTGTATACGTAGAATAGTACTCCTGCAGCTTCTTATTGATTTCTGTACCCATCTCAATTTTACCGTTTGCCAGGCATGCTTCACCAGCACGACGTGCATATTCGAATGAAGTGCCAATGGCATAGTCAGATGAATTGATTATATAGGGTTTCTGCTTCAGGTAATATTCGAGGTACCCGTAGAAATGATCGCACAGCTCGGTGGTCATTTTAACAGCTTTCTCAGTGTTCCCGGCTGCAAAATATGCCTCAATAATATCATTCATGTAAGGATCGTATGGCACTGTGCTCAGCGGGAGCTGCTCCATACAGTAGTCAAGGACCTGCAGCGCTTTTTCCTTTTTGCCCTCTGCGACCAGCGCCTTGGCCAGCTTGGCATAATTAAGCCTGGCCCTGACAACCATCAAAGTACGCTCATGATGATAATCTATATTTACACCTGGAGTATTTGCTCCGCCCCAGGCAAACTTATTCATCATATTTTCGTACATGATGTCTGTGTCAATCCTTCCATAGTCGAGCCAGCTCTTTTTTTCCGTCCTTATCGGAACAAGCCTGTAGGCAAGTCCTTCGAGCTGGAAATACTCCTCCAGGCCCAGTGCATCAGGATGATAGCCGGTGACAAAATAAATAGGTCTTTCCCAGTTATTATGGGCCAGAATGTCAAGTACAAGCAACTGACTCTTAAGTATTGAGCTGCCGGTAAGCTTTATATCGATATAAGGAACGATTTTGGAGGAATCTTCGGGTTTTACGGTTCCTGATTCGAGCACCTTCTTCTTATCGACAGGGATCCGAATATTTCTTGAAGGTAGAATGTCAAGCCATTCATTCGCTGACACACGAACCTTGGTTGCTGAGTTCTTGCTTTTAATCCAATCTATAGTTGTGGATATATCAACAAATTCTTTCCTGTTTGGATCAATAAATACCTGGTTATTGACGCCGTCATAATATTTCTGAACCGGAAGCGATATCGGTAGTGGAGAAGATTCATAAACTTTTCTCTTCATCTGGTCAGTATACCAGTCGGTGTTCAGGAGCATAAGATTGCAGACCCTTACATCTGTCCGTTTGCCTTCAACCTCCTGGGCATACCAGAGCGGGAACGTATCGTTATCTCCGTTTGTAAAAAGAATTGCTTCCGGTGCACACGACTCAAGATAATCAAAAGCCACATCCCGTGCCAGGTAGCGTCCTGACCTGTCATGGTCGTCCCAGTTTTCTGAACCCATTATTACCGGAACAACAAGGCATAATATTCCTGACAATGTTGCTGCAATACCCTCCCCCGTTAATTTTTTCAGGGAATCATAAACCGCCACAACCCCCAGACCTATCCAGACAGCATAAAAATAAAATGAACCTGTATAGGCATAATCCCTTTCACGTGGCTGGTTCGGATACTGGTTAAGGTAAAAGACAATGGCAATTCCTGTCATCAGGAACAACAGCATTATTATCCACCAGTTCTTATTATCGCGGAACAGCTGAAACAAAAGGCCAGCAAATCCGAGCAAAAAAGGAAGAAGATAATATTTGTTCCTCGAGGTTTCATTTTTTATATCAGCGGGCATACCAGCAGCGGTCCCTTCCCTGGGTTCGTCAAGAAACCTGATACCGGTGATCCAGTTCCCATTCGTTGCCCCACCGGTTCCCTGGGTATCGTTCTGCTTGCCGGAGAAATTCCACATGAAATATCTGAAATACATGTATCCGAACTGGTAGCTGAACATAAACCTCAGGTTTTCACTGAAAAGCGGTTTCTTAACTACACTCTTTTTACCCGACTGGTCTGTTACTGATACCGGGGTTCCCTTCGAGCCACCCCAATCCTTATAAATCTGGGCATGTTCATCCTGTTCGCTCCACATCCTTGGGAAGAGGGTTAAAAACCTTTCATCATAAACCCTTTCCAGATTCTTATGGGTAACAACATATTTGCCATTCTCAAGGGCATAAACCGGCTTTTTGTTCTTGTAATCTATAACAGGAGCATTATAATAAGCCCCCTTAAAAAGAGGCCTTTCGCCATATTGCTCCCTGTTCAGATAATAGAGAAGACTAAATGGGTTTGATGGATTGTTTTCATTCAGCGGAGTATTGGCAGTAGCCCTGATAACGATTATGGCCGTTGAAGAATATCCTATGAGTATAACCATAACCACGGTAAGAGAAGTATTCAGAATAACCCTTTTCGCCGGGGTAATTACCCAGATAACCACGCAGACAGCTATCAGAAGAAGAATATTTATAACACCTGACCCCGAGACTATCCATATTCCAGTGAAGAACAGGGCTGCAGATGAGATAATGGCTGTCTGAACGTTTTTACCCTGTTTCATTGATAATATTATCGCTGTAACAAGGAGAGCTCCAAGTAACAGCATATGAAATATCATCCCCGAATTGGCAGGGAGACCAAGGGAATTAACAAAAAACAAGTCGAGCTTTGAGGATATCTTTACAATTCCGGGAATAATTCCCCATAGAAGCATTGCGAGAATAACAAATGAACCTGCAATGGAATAGGAGAATCCTTTCCAGGAAAATTCAAATTTCTTAAAATAATAAACCAGAACAATTGCCGGCAGGGCGAGCAGGTTAAGAAGGTGAACACCTATTGAAAGTCCCATGAGATAGGCAATAAGCACAATCCACCTGTCGGCATGTTCCTCATCAGCCACATCTTCCCATTTTAGAATAGCCCAGAAAACCGCTGCAGTGAATAATGAAGAGGTTGCATAGACCTCTCCTTCTACCGCCGAAAACCAGAATGAATCAGAAAAAGTAAATGCAAGAGCGCCCACAGCTCCGGAAGCCATTACTGCAATTATCCTAGAAAGTGTGAAGTCATTTTCATTTTTTATAACAATCTTCCTGGCAAGGTGTGTGATTGTCCAGAAAAGAAAAAGAATGGTAAATGCGCTGAAGATTCCTGACATCGCATTGACCATGGCGGCAACTTTAGACACATCATTACCGGCAAAAAGGGAAAAAAACCTGGCAAAGATCATAAATACCTGGCTTCCAGGAGGATGTCCTACTTCCAGCTTATATGAGGAAGCTATAAATTCACCACAATCCCAGAGGCTGGCTGTTGGTTCTATTGTGAGAAGATAAGTGACAGCTGCAACAATAAAAACAGCCCATCCCGTTATATTATTTATAAATCTGAACTTTTTCATCAATGATCCTGTTAAATAATAGATGTGCCCAAAGAGATTAAACGACGAAAGTACAGATTTTTTTCTAATGATTCTCAAAGCTCTGATACTCTCCATTATTTACTAATTTTGCCCCATTACTTATCTGATGAGAAATCGTTTCGGCCTGTCTGCATTATTTCTGCTTCTGATATCCGTGATATCCAGAGGGCAGTATTATGACACCGGGCAGGATCCGGCAAATCTGAAATGGCTCCAGATTAAGACAGACAGATTTACGGTAATTTATCCTGAAAAATATGGTACCGGGGGGATTGAATTCGCAAAGGCACTGGATAAGGCATATTCTGATCTCGGAACTCTCTTCCCGCAAAAGAGATACCAGCTCCCTGTGATTATACATAATTTCACCACTGAATCAAACGGTTACGTAGCCTGGGCACCCCGACGGATGGAGATATATCCTACTCCCGAACAGAACGGTATACCACTTGACCCGAACAGGCAACTGGCACTGCATGAGCTCACACATGTTTACCAAATGGAATCATTAAACAGGGGATTTACAAGGGCAGTTTCGTTTATAATGGGGCAACAGTTCACAGGTGCCATGGCAGTGCTCCTCCCTCAATGGTATATGGAGGGAGAGGCAGTATTTGCCGAATCTGTTCTTTCTGAATCGGGAAGGGGAAGAAGCCCTTCATTCCAGAAAGGGCTGAAAGCCATTTCTGTTGAAAGAGGTAAAATGTACAAATACGATAAAATCGTAAACGGTTCTTTTAAGAATTATGTGCCGGATCATTATCAGTCAGGATACCAGATTGTTGCATGGACCAATGCGAAGTATGATCCATTGACCTGGAATAAAGCGCTGAAGCTCACCGCAAATGCTCCTTTCCTGATAAACCCAGTCAGCCTCAGCCTCAGGAGCTCTACCGGTCTCAATAAACGAAAACTTTTCCTGCAAACATTCGATACCCTTGGTAAGGCATGGAAAGAAGAGACATTGAAAAACCGGGCACTGACATATAAGACTCTGAACCCGGAGAAGGGAAAAAATTTCGCAAACTATTACAGCCCTGTTAAGATAACCGGCAGCAACTATATTGCCATTAAAACCACACTCTATAATCCTCCTGAATTTGTAAGAATAAACCCTGCTACAAAAAAAGAAGACAGGATACTTGTTCCGGGTTACATGTCGCAATATCACCTGTCTGCCGGAAATATGACACTTGCCTGGGTTGAGTACCAGGCTGACCCGAGATGGGAGAACAGGAATTATTCAATAGTTAAGATCCTCGATCTCAGAAATAATTCCGTCAGGCAGCTGAGTTGGAAATCGAGATATATGTCTGCTGCCATTTCGCCTGACGGGAAGACCATTGCAGCAACTGAAAATACGCCTGATAATAAAAACAGCCTGGTCTTTATTAATACTGCTAGCGGCAAAATATTGAAATCGGTCCCGGTACCTGATAATGCTTACCTGCAACGACCACAATGGTCCGCAAACGGATCGGAAATCACCTTCATTACACTTACAGATAAAGGTGAAGGTATCAGGTCGTTCAGTATTTCTGATCAGTTATGGCGCAACCATATATCAGAACGGGCTGAAGATTTTCAATCAGCTTTTATCAGGAATGATTCGCTTTTTTTTGTCAGTTCTTCCTCCGGTACAGAGAACCTGTACGTTCTGTCCCCGGAGAAAAAAATGGCAAGCGTCACCAACGCCAGGTTTGGTGCAACAGATTTTCTAATATCCGGGAACAATGTAATTTTTTGTGATTATACATCTTCGGGTAATAATTTATGTATAACAAGGCTCAAAGAGGCAGTACAGGACGGGGGATATTACGATGCGTCATATTTCATTATAGACAGGATAAATCCCATTAAGAATCTTTCTGAAACTGAAACCGGGACTGATTATGTGCCTGAAAAGTACAGAAAAGCTTTGCACCTGTTCGGCTTCCATAGCTGGATGCCGTTTTATGCTGATATGGAAACCATCCAGTCAGATCCGTTATCTGTAAAGCCGGGACTGTCGTTGTTGAGCCAGAACAATTTAAGCACCCTCATAACCTCACTCGGTTATGAGTATTCAGGAGGACTCCACAAATTTCATTCTCTGATAACATGGAAGGGTTGGTATCCGGTTATTGAGTCAAGGCTGGATTACGGTGATATCCCTTATGTGTATAAACCACAGGCAAGTATCGACGATCCTTATTCTGTAAAGTCTGGAATTACATCTACAAATACACTATATATTCCACTAATATTCCGGTTGGGGAAATTCACCTTGTTTTTAAGGCCATCAGCATCAATTATCTATCAGAACAACTATCTCTATTCAGAAAAGTTATCTGCATACGACTACGGGCAGACACAGTTTTCCGGCAGGTTCTATTTTTCAAATGCATATACAACAGCAGAAAGAGATATATTTCCCAGGCTTGCACAGGTTGTTGATCTGTATTATTCATGGTATCCTTTTGACGGGGAATATTACGGAACGGATCTTACCGTGAGAACAGCATTTTACTTCCCTGGCGTCTTTAGAAATAATTCATTGAGGATCCGTTTTGAGAATGAATTTCAATCATCAGAATCATTCTTAAACTTCAACCTGATCAATTTCCCTAGGGGTTATAAAAATATCATCTCAGAAGATCTTACTTATGTTTCAGGAGATTACAGCTTTCCAATTGTCTACCCCGATCTTAATATAGGCAGCCTAATCTATCTGAAAAGAATAAGGGGAGGACTCTTCTTTGACTATGCTGCAGGAATAAATAATTACTACCTTAACCTTGGCAGTAAGGGATATGAGGTTATTTCTGAACACAAATTCAAAGAATATTTTTCATCATACGGCGTAGAGCTTATCTCTGACTTTCATGTTCTACGTTTGCCCTATATGGTTTCAGCCGGAGTACAGGCTGCATGGCAGAAAGGCCAAAAAGTACCATCCCTGGAAGCAATATTCAATATTAATATTTATGGGATGAGCGTCGGAAAGAAGCCGAGGCTATAAATTATCTTTCAGACTCCTGGCAGTCCGGAGAATAAGATCCCAGGCTCTTTCCACATGGCTGAATGTAACATTGGTCTGCCCCGTTACCATTCTTAATGTATACTTCCCGTTCAATACGGTATGTGAAATATAAATCTTTCCCGAGTCGTTTACTTTATGGTTAAGATTTTCATTAAGGATATTCAGCTGTTTTTCATTAAGGCCATGAGGTGAGTACCTGAAACAGACAACATTTATCACTACCGGAGCAAGTAATTCAAAATCATCCTCTTTAGCGATCATCTGCTTTAGCATCGCAGCATAACTGATATGTTGCCTTATCTTTTCCTGCAGCCCTTCTATTCCATACGACCGTATAACGCTCCAAAGTTTCAGGGCACGGAATCTTCTTCCCAGGGGTATACCCCAGTCGCGGTAATCGTTTACCTGTCCACGGGTCCTGGTTTTTAAATATTCGGGAAGTATCTCGAATGTCCTTATAAGACTTCCTGCATCTCTTGTAAAAAATGCGGTACAGTCAAAATTGGTGAACATCCACTTATGAGGATTAAACAGGAAGCTGTCGATGTATTCACGGCCGTCGAGCATCCATTGAAATTCGGGCAAAATAAGAGCTGTGCCGGCCATTGCAGCGTCGACATGAAGCCAAGTATGGTTTTTACTGCAGATCTCTCCTATGGCTCTTAAAGGGTCAACAGAGGTGGTCCCGGTAGTCCCGATTGTGGCTATTGTACAGCAGGGGACATAGCCTGCTTTAATATCCTTTTCAATTGCAGCCTCCAGCTGCACAGGATCCATTGAAAAATCATCCTTTACCGGGATCCTGACAAGGTTCTTTTTCCCTATCCCGCTGATCCTTACTCCTTTTTCCACAGATGAATGAGCCTGTTCAGAGCAGTAAATCCGCAGGATCTTACCGGAATTAAGGCCATTGTCATTTACAGTAAATGCCGTTGATTTCTCCCGTGCAGTGATTATGGCTGCCAGTGTTGCGGTTGATGCTGTATCCTGTATCACTCCTTCAAAATCTGCAGGAAGTCCAATCATATCCCTGAGCCAGTTCATCATTGTTTCTTCAAGCTCAGCGGCGGCAGGCGATGTTTCCCAGTTCATACACTGGGCTCCTAGAGCTGAGGTGATCATCTCTGCCAGAATAGACGGGGGGCTTGTATTTGCAGGGAAATATGCAAAGAAATCGGGGCTTTGCCAATGTGTAATACCCGGCATTATTATCTCCTCCAGATCTTTCATAAGATCTTCAAAGGGTTCCGCATTCCGTGGAGGCTTTGCGGGAAGTTTCGATTTAATGTCACCTGGTTTAACCTGCGATTTTACAGGATATTTTTCGACATTTTCCATATAGGAAGCCATCCACTCGACAAGCGAATGGGCCTGCTTCCGGAATTCATCAGGTGTCATTTCAGTAATTTTATCGTACCGCTTCGGCGAGAAGAATGATCTTATTCTGCTTAACTTCAATCACCCCGCCGTTTATTTCAAAATTCACATTGTTTCCCTGCTGATCAACGATAATGACAGGTCCGTTTTCGAGTGTTGAAATGATAGGGGCATGATCTTTAAGTACCTGGAAGGATCCTTTTTTGCCAGGCACCCGTATCGACGCAACATCCCCTTCATAAACTTTCCTGTCGGGAGTGATGATTTCTAGTTTCATCCCTGTACGATTTTATTTTGACTGGGCAAGAATCTTCTCACCCTTTTCAATTGCATCTTCAATAGTTCCAACGAGCATGAAGGCAGCTTCAGGATACTGGTCAACCTTTCCGTCCATAATCATGTTGAATCCCTTGATATTATCCTCTATTGAAACAAGAGCTCCCTTAATACCGGTAAACTGTTCAGCTACATGGAATGGCTGCGACAGGAATCTCTGCACCCTTCTTGCCCTGTGAACCACCAGCTTGTCTTCTTCAGAAAGTTCGTCCATCCCGAGGATGGCAATAATATCCTGAAGTTCGTTATATCTCTGCAACAGCTCCTTAACTTTCTGAGCACAGTTATAATGTGCTTCTCCAACAATGTCGGCAGACAGGATCCGTGAAGTGGAATCAAGAGGATCGACGGCCGGGTATATACCAAGCTCTGAAATCTTCCTGCTAAGAACTGTTGTTGCGTCAAGGTGTGCGAAGGTAGTTGCCGGCGCCGGGTCGGTAAGGTCGTCAGCAGGTACATAAACAGCCTGAACAGAGGTAATTGAGCCATGTCGTGTTGAAGTAATACGCTCCTGCATTATCCCCATTTCAGTGGCAAGTGTGGGCTGGTATCCCACGGCAGATGGCATACGTCCAAGGAGTGCGGATACTTCAGATCCGGCCTGGGTAAAACGGAATACATTATCCATGAAGAAGAGGATATCTCTTCCCCCGCTCTTACCGTCACCATCGCGAAAATGTTCTGCTACAGAGAGACCCGACAGAGCGACCCTGGCTCTTGCTCCCGGAGGTTCATTCATCTGGCCAAAGACAAGGGCGAGCTGCGAATCTTTCAATGCCTCCTTATCTACTTTTGAGAGATCCCAGCCTCCGGATTTCATGCTTTCAAGAAAGTCTTTGCCATATTTTATAACACCGGCTTCTATCATATCACGAAGCAGGTCGTTGCCTTCCCTTGTTCTTTCACCAACACCTGCGAAAACAGATAACCCCGCATATGCCTTTGCAATATTATTTATAAGCTCAAGGATAACAACCGTCTTCCCGACACCGGCACCTCCAAAGAGTCCGATTTTCCCTCCTTTTGAATATGGCTCAATAAGGTCGATAACTTTGATACCAGTATAAAGAACTTCCTTCTCAGTCGACAGGTCATCATACTTGGGTGGTTTCCGGTGAATGGGATATCCGCCTGTTTTATCGAGAGGCCCTATCCCGTCGATTGCTTCGCCGGTGACATTCATCAACCTGCCTTTTATCTGTTCTCCAATAGGCATTGTAATCGGTGACCCGGTAGCAACCACCTCCATGCCTCTCCTGAGTCCGTCAGTAGAGTCCATTGCTATTGCCCGGATAGTGTTTTCCCCAATATGCTGCTGGCATTCAACAACCAATACTGATCCATCATCCCTTTTAATCTCAAGAGCGTCATAAATGTCGGGCATTTCTGCTCCCTGCCTGTTGAATGTTACATCGACCACCGGTCCGATTATCTGGCTTATCTTACCTGTATTCTGTGCCATGTCTGATAACTTTTTTTATTCTTTTCAAGAAGATACAAATTTAAGAAAATTTGAAGATGAAGAAATTTTCTGCGTTTATAAATTCGGTTAATTGTGCAGATATGTGGAATTATCTTTGAGAGGCACATTTCCCGTTATCCTTAAATCTTTAACTTTATAGAATAAATATCAGGATGATGAAAAAATTTGTAATAGGCATATTTTTTATAGCCGTTTCACTTACAGGATTAAATGCCCAGTTTACAAAAATCGGTATCGGCGGGAATATTGGTACTGGTTATCATTTTAATAACCAGGATAATACTGATTACGAAAAGACAATATACAAGAGCCCACTGGCAGGTATTTTTATCACCGGCATTTATGAATTAAAACTACCCATCCATCTGGCACCTTCATTTACCTATAATTTCACAAGTCACAATAAACTGACAGAGGAGGAATCAAGGGTTAGTTCCATTATGGTTGACATTGATGGCCATTATGTTTTCAACTCTCTCGACAGGGTGGAGATCTATGCCCTTGCCGGGTTGAATGTGAACTTTACAGGGATAAAATGGCCCGGTACAGAATCCAGTGAAAGTGACAATGTTGCAGGTCTCAACCTGGGCTGCGGCAGCTATTTTAAAATAACAGAGACTATAGATCTATACGGTGAAGCTAAATATATTGTCAGCAAGTATGATCATGCTATTTTCAGGCTTGGCCTCCTTCTCAATCTTGACTGGATAATCAAGCATGGCAAGGATAAGGAATGATTTTTACTGCTTTCTTCCGATCAGGGATATCGCAAGATTTGTAATCTCTTTTTTCCTGGTTTCATCAACATTCACCTTCTGAAGAAAACCAAATGCCTTGTTAATATAATCGTAAGCAAGAATCTCGGTGATGTCTTTGATATTCAGCTGTTCGTAGATAGCAATAACCTTTTTAATTTTAGTTTCAGGATCGGTATCGGCAAGTAAAAATTGTTTCTGCAGTTGTTTCAGCTGATCACCCTTTGCTATTTCCATGGCCTTTACCAGTGGGAATGTTTTTTTATTTGCAACTATATCACCACCTGAAGCTTTACCGAAGATCTTTACATCACCCCAGATATCAAGCAGGTCGTCCTGTATCTGAAAAGCAAGCCCCAGGTTCCTTCCGAATTCATACAGAAGATCGGCATCGCGATCGTCAGCGCCACCTATTATCGCACCAATCTTTATTGAAGCCGCAAGCAGCACCGCTGTTTTAAGCTCTATCATCCTCAGGTATTCATCCTGCCTGACAATTTTTGCTTTTTCAAAATCCATATCCATCTGCTGGCCTACACATACCTCAACAGCAGCCTTGTTAAATACACGGAATACCTTGAGGAGCGTGGTTGCAGGAGCCTGGAGAATACATTCATTGGCAATAAATGCCATAACATCTCCAGAGAGTATTGCCTGGTCTGGACTCCATTTCTGATGAATGGTTGGCAGGCCTCTGCGGACAGGGGCCTGGTCCATGATATCGTCGTGGACAAGGGTGAAATTGTGGAAAACCTCAAGTCCAACAGCAGGCATTAACGCTTCATCAACCTTGTCGGTAAATAGATTACATGACATTAATGAAACGACAGGACGAAGTCTTTTCCCTCCTTTTGAAAGCACATATCGCACCGGATCGACCAGCTTCGGAGCTTCCTCGTTATACGAAAGATTCGTCAAAGCCCTGTCGACAATCTCTTTTAGTTCTGTGTGATTGTACATGATACTCGTTCAAAGATAAGAGAGCCTGTTAATATTAGCCCTTAAGGGCTTCAGCGCCACTGACCACTTCCAGAATCTGGTTTGTAATTGATGCCTGCCGGGCTTTATTATATTGAAGCGTCAGATCACGGATCATACCTGTTGCATTGTCTGTTGCCTTATGCATTGCAGTCATCCTGGCCCCATGCTCTGCAACAAAGGAATCGAGCACTGCCTTGTAAAACTGTATTTTGAGCGATTTGGGTATCAGTTCCCTGATAATTTCCTCACCTGAAGGTTCATAAATATAATCGGCCGGAGCAGCTCCCCTGGCTTCTGGTGTAACTGTTTCAACAGGGAGGAACGCTTCCGTTGTAAGATTCTGTACAGCAGCATTTTTAAACTGGTTATAAACCAGTACCACTTTATCAAATTCCCCTGAAATGAAACTATTCATCACTTCTTCAGCAACTACAGATACATTATCAAAAGTAAGGTCGCTTAACAGGTTGTTCCGGTCAGGAAGCAGTTTTACCTTCTGTTTCCGCATGTAATCGAATCCCTTTTTACCGATTGGAAGAAAAGATACGTTTCCACGCTGAAACTGTTCCATATAATTTTCTGCAACAAGCCTTCTGGCTTCCTTGATAACATTAGAATTAAAAGCACCGCACAAACCCCTGTTTGAGGTTATCAGCACAACAAGAATTTTTTCACCTTCAGAAGGCCTGGCATAAATATTTTCTATTTCTGCCTCGGCAAGGCTTTGTGACAGCCCTATAAGTATCTCATGTAATTTATGGGCATAAGGCCTCAGCCTGAGTATCTTATCCTGGGCTTTCCTCAGCTTTGCAGCAGAGACCATCTTCATGGCTGATGTAATCTGCCGTGTCGATTTGACTGAGCTGATCCTTATCCTTATTGCTTTTAAATTCGCCATTTAATACTCATTTATCCGGCACCCGCCTTCCCTCTATCGTGTTTTGTATTTTGCTGTCAGGTCAAGTGCTACTTTTTCAAGTGTTCCGGTAATTTCGCTGTTGAGGATCCCGTCCCTGAGATTATCAAGTACATCCCTGTGTTTAAGATCCAGAAATTCGATAAAATCTTTTTCAAATTCTTTAACCTTATTTACCGGAACATCTCTTAGAAGGCCCATAGTTCCACAATAGATTATGGCCACCTGCTTTTCTACCGGTACCGGTGAATATTGTGCTTGTTTCAGAATCTCAACGTTTTTAGAACCCTTATTAAGAATAGCCAGCGTTGTTGCATCGAGATCGGAGCCAAATTTTGAAAATGCCTCGAGCTCGCGATACTGTGCCTGGTCAACTTTCAGGGTACCTGCAATCTTCTTCATAGATTTGATCTGGGCGTTGCCACCTACCCTGGATACCGAAATTCCCACGTTAATTGCAGGACGGACACCGGAATTGAATAGTCCTGATTCAAGGAAGATCTGGCCGTCAGTAATCGAAATTACGTTTGTCGGGATATATGCAGATACGTCTCCTGCCTGGGTTTCAATTATTGGCAGGGCAGTAAGGGAGCCGCCGCCTTTTACCAGGTGCCTGATTGAGTCAGGAAGATCGTTCATTTGACTTGCAACTTCGTTTGATTCAATGATTTTAGCCGCTCTCTCGAGGAGCCGTGAATGAAGATAGAAGACATCACCTGGGTATGCTTCACGTCCTGGCGGACGTCTGAGCAGAAGTGAAACTTCCCTGTACGAAACAGCCTGTTTGGAAAGGTCGTCATAGATAATTAGTGCATCACGGCCTGTATCCCTGAAAAATTCACCAATTGCGGCACCGGCAAACGGAGCATAGAATTGTGAAGCAGCAGGGTCAGAGGCTGTTGCCAGCACAATGACAGTATATTCAAGAGCACCATGTTCTTCGAGTATTCTGGCAATATTGGCGACGGTTGATCCTTTCTGCCCGATAGCTACATAAATACAGTATACGGGTTTTCCTTTCTCAAAGTTACTTCTCTGGTTTATTATTGTATCGATTGCGATAGCTGTTTTACCTGTCTGCCTGTCGCCAATGATCAGTTCTCTTTGTCCTCTTCCAATAGGGATCATAGCATCAATAGGCTTTATACCTGTCTGAAGCGGTTGTTTTACCGGCTGGCGGAAAATTACTCCGGGAGCTTTCCTCTCAAAGGGCATAACGAATTTTTCACCTTCGATGGGACCTTTTCCATCAAGAGGCTGGCCGGTCGGTGAAATTACCCTGCCAAGAAGTCCCTCTCCAACTGATATTGAAGCGATCCTGCCTGTTCTCTTAACAATGTCTCCTTCATTTATCTCTTCAGTAGGCCCGAGCAACACTGCACCGATATTATCTTCCTCAAGGTTCAGGACAATTGCTTCCATTCCGTTTTCGAACTCTATAAGTTCGTTTGCCTGGGCGTTGGAAAGGCCGTAGATACGTGCAATGCCATCGCCTACTTCCAGTACGGTGCCCACTTCCTCCAGTTGAGTCCCTGTCTGGATCCCCTCAAGCTGCTGACGGAGTATATGAGATACTTCTGCTGGTTTAATACTTGCCATATTATTGATTCTTAAATGCTTGTTTCAACATTCATAAATTATGCAGTAAAAGTTCTTCCTTTTAGCTCTTTTTCAATTTTCCTGAGCTTAGTCCTGATACTCGCATCAATGTAATTGTCCTCTATCCTGAGAACAAATCCTCCAACAATGTTTTTATCGACTATTTCTTTCAGTTCAACTTTTGTCTTAAAGATCTCCGAAATAAGTTCGATAATCTGTTTCTTTATCTTATCATCAATTTTTACTGCTGTAGTAAGGATTGATTCAGTGATCCCCTTGAATTCCTTGGTTTCATGGATAAACTGCCTGGCAATTGCCGGCAGGTAATTCTCTCTTCCGTTCTTCACAACCATATCAATGAGAGATAGGGATATCTTCTGAATAGAGTTTGCTGTAACCTTATGCAAAATATCTTTCTTCTTGGAAGGTACTATAACAGGGCTTGCAAGAACTTCTTTCATTTCCGGCAGCCGGCATAGTTCGGTAATGAATAACATATCCTCATAAACTTTATCGAGGAGGTTCATTTCAATGGCTGAATTGAAGAGCGCTCTTGAATACCTTACTGATATCTTACTGTTATTCATTAACTTATCAGTTATTAATTCAAATCAATATCTTTAAGGTACTTGCTTATCAGTTTTTCCTGTTCTTCTGTTTTGCTCAGCTTCTCACCAAGCAGTTTTGAAGCAATGTCGATTGAAAGAGTTGCAACCTGCTCATGTATTTCCGACAATGCCTTTGCCTTTTCCCTTTCGATACCTGCCTTTGCTTTTTCAACAATTTTCTCGGCTTCTTCCGAGGCTTTTCCTTTTGCTTCCGAGATAAGCCTGTCGCGGACCTCCCGTGCTTCTTTAAGAATAACCTCTCTTTCTTCCCTGGCTTTCTTAAGGATTGCTTCGTTGTCGCTCTGGAGCTTGAGCATCTCTTCCCTGGCTTTGGCGGCAGATTCAAGAGATCCTTTAATCATTTCCTCCCTTGCTTTAACAGCAGAGAGGATCGGTTTCCATCCAAATTTTGCTAGGATGAGGAAGAAGATCCCGAAAATCAGGGCAGCCCAGACAACTACTCCTATTCCCGGGGATGTCAGACTGTTTGATAAGAATATCATAATATTTCCATTAAATCAAATTAATTAAAATGAAGACCTGCAACCAACCGTTGCAGGCTTCATAACAAATCTCTTACAATTAGATAAGAGCAACAACAATTGCAAACAGGGCAGCTCCTTCAATAAGAGCAGCAGCAATGATCATTGCAAGCTGTATCTTTGAATAAGCCTCCGGCTGACGTGCGATTGCGTCCATAGCCGATCCGCCGATTCTACCGATACCTAACCCTGCACCAATTACTGCCAGTCCTGCGCCGATTGCTGCAAATGAGATGGGTTCCGTTACTGTTGGTTCCATAGTGAAATAATTAAGTTAAAATTAATGATGCTCTTCTGCTACAGCCATTCCTATAAAGAGTGATGAGAGAAGAGTGAAAATATATGCCTGCAGGAATGCAACCAGGAGTTCGATGCAATCCATGAATACAACAAAAATTATTGATACCGGAGCTACAGCCAGGGAGTCGAAAATAAAGATCAGGCAGATAAGGCTGAGTACAATTATATGCCCGGCAGTTATGTTGGCAAAAAGTCGGATCATCAGCGCAAATGGTTTTGAGATCAGTCCTATAAGCTCAACAGGTATCATTACAGGTAACAGCCAGAACGGGACACCGGGAGCTGCAAAAACATGTCTCCAGTATGCTTTGTTCCCGCTGAACTGTGTGATAAGAAATGTACACAATGCCAGTATAAAGGTAACACCCACGTTACCTGTAACATTTGCACCAAAGGGCGGGGGAAAGGGTATCAGCCCAAGTATGTTGTTCAGCAGGATAAAAAAGAATGCCGACAACAGGTAAGGCATGTATTTTTCATATTTATGTTCCCCGAGATTCGGGATTGCTATATCGTCGCGGATAAACAGAACAACCGGCTCAAGGAAGCCCTGTATACCTTTGGGGTGGCTGATGCCAGTTTTCTTGTATGAACGTGCCAGGGAAAGGAACAGCAACAATCCGACGAGAGCTGCAAATAACATCCCCACAACAGTTTTGGTAATTGAAAAATCAAGCGGTTTTTTCCCTTCTATAACCTCCCCCGATTCATCAACATTCACAATCTTCCCCTTTAATTCGCCCTCTTCCTCAAGTTTATATCCCTTATAGATATGGCCATGGGCAAGTTTCCTTGACGAGAAAACATCAATGCCTTTTTCTTTGCTGTAAAGAATTACCGGGAGGTAGATGGCAACGCTTTCCCCGTTTTTCCTGGTAAGGATATGCCATTCATGCGAGTCGGTGACATGTTCAATTATAAAAGCGCTTGCGTTGAATTTTTCCTTTTTTTCTTCCTGTCCGTATACCCTGGCAGAAATTGTCAAAAGAATTACGAAATATAACAGCCCCCTGATGATCCTGGTTTTCAATGTTGCCTTTTATAAAGATTTGTCTTTCAATGTTTTCACCATTATAAAAACCGAAAACAAAGTGAACGATAAATATAAAACAAAAAACAATACAACTGAAGATAATGCAGTTTTTTTAGCAACAAAAAACCAGACAAAAGCAAAGACCAGCTCCAGTAAAAATTTAAGAGTCACTGATACAAGGCTGTGCATGGTCTGAGAGGCAGGATCTTTTCCCTGCCCCCTGAAAAAAATTATGATCCCACCAAGAGAGATAACGGTAAAGATCCCTGAAATGACTGCCACATCTGCGAAACGGATACCGATACCTGATTTTGAAATAATAATAAACCCGGCAGCCAGAATAAGTAATTCGAGCAATGCGAGAAGCCTGATAACTTTATAAAGTGGTTTCATCCAGGAATTATTTTTTCAGAAAGTCCCTAATGGAAATATAAATGGCAGCAAATACACCGAGTAGTGATAGAATAATTGTGAATACCGGGGTTTCCCAACCTGTAAGTTTATCGAGTTTTCGGCCTCCGAGAGTTGTCAGGAGGATTATGCCGATCATCTGGAATGCTATCCCGGAATACCTTGTAAAATTCTCCAGCCCTCTATTTGATGGTCTTTTCCGGTTCTTTTGGTTTTGCGGCTCCTGCTCCTCCATTAGTGTCGTTTTCACTCATTTTGCAATTGCCCGAAAAAACAGCACCGGGCTCAATAGAAAGTTTTGAAGTGGAAATATCGCCCAATATTTTCGAAGAAGCTTTAAGATTCAGCAATTGATTTACAATGATCCTGCCTTCAACGGTACCGGATACTTCAGAATTTTTGCAGATAACTTCGCCATTGACCTTTCCTGTTGTGCCGATTACGACTTTTCCTTTGGTATTGAGATTACCCGTAAGCGAACCATCGATACGGATATCGCCGGTGGATTTAATGTCACCTGTGATATCTGTTCCGAGGCTTATCAGATTTATAGCTGCTGCTTCCGTCTCATTGTATTTTGCCATAGTGGTTGAAATTAAAAAGAGTTATAAACTTAATAACTCACAAATATAAAAACTATTGCTATATAAAAAGTAAATGAGTCTCAAAACAAAAAATTATAACCAATACCGGCAGAGAGCCGATACGATCAATCAGATATACAGTAACTTGATATTCTATTGTAAGATTGTCCCGTTGCCTGTACCAGGACTTTTGCCGGTGTAATATTTCCGGGGAACTATTTCGGGTCGTATGCCCACTTCAGATAAATGGCGCCCCAGGTGAATCCGCCGCCAAAAGCAGCAAGAATAATTTTATCGCCTTTTTTAAGCCTTTTCTCATATTCCCACAGGCAAAGGGGTATTGTTGCAGCAGTAGTATTTCCGTAATTTTCAATATTGATCATAACTTTTTCCGGGGGAAGTCCCATTCTTCTGCCAGTAGCATCAATTATCCTCAGGTTTGCCTGGTGTGGTACAAGCCATGCTATATCATCCGATTTGAGGTTATTCTTTTCCATTATTTCTGCCGCAACATCAGCCATATTAGATACGGCAAATTTAAAGACGCTCTGTCCTTCCTGGTAAACAAAATGTTCCTTTGCCTCAATAGTCTCATGTGAAGCAGGTTTAGCTGATCCTCCGGCCTTGATATGCAGGTATTTGCGGCCAGATCCGTCTGCGCGGAGAATATGGTCCATAACGCCAAACTCTTCGGTTGTGGGTTCTACCAGTACAGCTCCGGCGGCATCGCCGAACAATGGACAGGTAGTTCTGTCAGTATAGTCAACAATAGACGACATTTTATCGACTCCCACAAGTATCACTTTTTTATACCTGCCTGTTTCAATATAAGCAGTGACTGTCTGAAGGCCAAAAAGAAAACCCGAGCAAGCAGCACCTATGTCAAAGCTGAATGCATTCTTAATGCCCACTTTATCGGATATGATATTCGCTGTTGCCGGGAAAGCCATATCGGGAGTAATTGTAGCGCATATAAGGAGGTCTATTTCATCAGGAGAAGTATTTGTTTTCTCCAGAAGACCTCTTACAGCCTGTTCACCAAGATCCGAACTGCCCTTACCCTCTTCTTTAAGAATACGCCTCTCCTTAATCCCGACCCTTTGCATTATCCACTCGTCGGAGGTGTCGACCATTTTTGATATTTCAAAATTGGTCAGCCTGTATTCCGGAACCCAAGCGTTTATACCAGTAATGGCAGCCCTGATTTTTTCCATGTTAAATAGCTTCTCTGATCTTTTGGGCAAGATTAACATGAACAACTGCCATAGTCTGCAGAATCATATTCATAATTGCCTTCCTCTTCGATACTCCATGCCCGATCACAACATTGGCATTTATTCCGACTATTGGAGTTCCTCCGACACTTTCGAAGTCGAGTCTTTCAAAAAACGAATCTTTCAGATTTCGTTCCTTATAGATATGATGAAATGCTTCAGCCTGTTTCAGCATGACATTCCCGACAAATCCATCACATACAATTACATCAGCCATTGCTTCCCTGAAGAGGCAGTTAGCTTCAATGTTCCCTTCAAAATTCAATCCCGGGTTATCCCTCATAAGTTCATAGGCAGCCTTTACCGCAGGTGTCCCCTTTGATTCTTCCTCACCGATATTAAGAAGCCTGACTCTCGGATTATTTATGTCAAGTACATATTTTGCAAAGAGTGATCCTAATATCCCATATTGAAGAAGTACATCCGGTTTGGTGTCAGGATTAAGGCCCACGTCAAGTATTACGGAATTCCGGCCATCAACACAAGGCAGGATTGTAGCAAGGGCCGGCCTTAATACACCGGGGACCACGTTTACGGTATAGCTGGCGCCAACGAGCATTGCGCCCGTATTCCCTGCACTGCAAAAGCCATCGATAGTGCATTCTTTCAGCATCCTGTAACCAACAGCAATGCTGGAATCGGGTTTTTGCGAGTAGGCTTTTGCCGGCACATCACCCATTTCTATCACCTGGGTCGTATGAACGATCCGGAACCTTGAGGGGTCTGCTTCCAGCTTCTCAAGGTTGCTTATGATGGAGTCATTATCCCCAATCAAAACCAGTTCATCATCAGCAGACAAATGTTCGAGGGAATCAACAGCGCCTTCAATAACTGTTACAGGCGCAAAATCACCACCCATGACATCAACGCCAATTTTCATGGTTTTATCTTTTTGTTACAGAATTTCAGGCAGTAGCTTTCTTCTCAATAGCAAGTTTGCCCCTGTAATAACCGCACTCAGGGCATACCCTGTGATATTGAACTGAAGAACCGCAGTTTGAGCATACAGCAGTTGTAGGTGCAGTAGCTTTATAATGTGTCCTGCGCTTGTCTCTTCTTGTTTTCGAGTGTTTACGTTTGGGATTTGGCATTTTTTAATCTTTTAATTTTTGTTCATCAATTTCTTAAGTTCATCCCACCTGGGATCATTCTTATCTTCTTCTTTTGAAATATGCTCTTTAAGTTTTCCTATCATCCCTGGATCACAAGTGCTTTTCCCATTACTGTCTGCCGGGTGAATTCTCTGAATCGGCAAGGCAAGTAAAATATATTCATAGAAATATTGAGAAAGATCCAGTTCATTCTCATCCTTTGGAATTGAAATTATATCAGGATCCGTTTCTTCAAGGGTTTTACCGAATTTTACCAGAAGCCTGTTCCCGCAACTGAAAGAATAAGGAAAAATCCCGAGACACCTGTCGCAGGAAATATTTACAATCCCTGATATACTTATTCCCATGTCGATATGTGATGACCTCTTTTCGGCAGTAACCACAACAGAAAGCTTCCCTTCCCTGACCTCCGATTCCTCAAACAACTCAAAAAACTTATCATCGATCTCGAAATCATAAGTATGCTTCCCTTCCTTCATCCCGCTTATCGGTATGGAATAATTTCCCGACATCTCATCAAAAATTGGTTTGCAAAAATATAAAAGCTTCTTCAATTAAAAAAATTATCAACAAAAATGTAACAAAACTCTCCCCTGACTGCCACTTACCGTTAATTATCCGTCATTCACCGATTTGTCCTGACAGCCGGATACGGACAGGTGTATTTTTGAATCAAATTTAATTAATTAAGCCATGAGACACAGTGATAATGCTTTAAGAAGAACAAAGGAACATCACCCGCAGGTGAGCATCGGCCTCTTTTTCGTACTGCTGGGTGTTGCCCTTCTGATTGCTACAAACGACTGGTTTAACCTCGGGGGAGTCAGGGAATACTTTACCTGGCAAACTGCTATGATATTTATAGGAGCTCTCCTGCTGCTCAACCTTAACTTTGTCGGAGGTCTCATAATGATATCAATTGGCGGCTGGTTCTGGATAGACGATCATTATGGGTATATTCCTGAGCTGATGAAAACGATTTACTGGCCATCGGTAATTATTCTTGCCGGGATTGTATTTATCCTTTCATCTTTCATAAAAAGAAGCAAACTGCATTCATAAATATTAAGAAACAAATAATTTTACAGCTATGGAAACAATTAATGACTATAAGGATGATCGTCGTGAGAGGCGTCACGAGCATCTGACAAATAACCGGGTGGTAATAGGTGTTGTACTTGTTCTCGCAGGTCTTGCCCTGGTAATAAAAAATACCGGGTTCTTCCCCGATTTCATAGATCATGTGATTTTCAGCTGGCCCATGCTGCTGGTGGTCATTGGTCTGATAATGACACTTGGAGCCTCAGAAAAAACCGGCGGGATCATTGTAATGGCGGTGGGAGGATTCTTCATGATACCCCTGATCTTCAGGGAAACATTCCACATGTACAACATGTTCTGGCCTTCAATCTTTATAATAGTTGGTATTATATTTATTGTTACAAAGAGAAAGGGCTGGGGATCAATGACCTCTAAAGGGACTATCGGCGAGGATTATATCGATTATGTGAATGTATTCAGCGGAGGTGAACGCCAGATCGTTTCTCAGAATTTTACAGGCGGAAAAATTTCTGCAGTATTCGGTGGAATGGATCTCGATCTTTCAAAGGCGAAGCTTGCACCCGGAAGAAATGTCCTTGAAATAGCATGTGTTTTCGGAGGAGCCACGATAATTGTCCCTGATAGCTGGTATGTGACTATTGAAGTAACTCCTGTGCTCGGAGGATTCAGCGATACCCGTAAATTACATCCCGGAAGGACCGTTGAATCTGAAAGCCAGCTCATCATCAAAGGGGCCGTTGTATTTGGCGGTGGTGAAGTAAAGAGTTATTAATCCAACTGAAAAATGAAACATCCTGTACTTGAAAGCAGGAACCGTCTGATAGTATGGGGTCTGGTGTGGCTTTTTCTGGCGGCCGCCCAGGCCCTTATTTTCCTGTTAGCATATGGAAGCTTCATCAACACCAGCATCCCTGATGTTCTTGTTTCGTGGTTAATATATGGAGTATTTGCCATATCGATCTGGTACCCTTTCAACTATTTCAACAAAAGCGACCCCGGGGTATTTTCACTGGTTCTCAATCTTGTCTTAACAGGAGCCATTACCGTTATAACCTGGGTATTTGCCACAAAGCTGGTAATGAACATGGTGCTTCCTGCACAAAATAATTACCAGGCTTACTGGGATGCCACATTCCCATACAGGATAGGCAGCGGCATATTTATGTACGGGCTTGTTGTTCTTTCATATTTTCTTTTTGCAAGCATGACAAATCTTGCAGAAAAGAAAGCCAGAGAAGCCAAGCTTGAAAGCGTGGTACGGGAGACAGAATTAAAGATGCTCCGTTCACAGATAAACCCGCACTTTCTCTTCAACAGCCTTAATTCAATCAGTTCACTTACGGTGACAGACCCTGAGAAAGCCAGGACCATGGTGGTCAAGCTCTCAGACTTTATGCGTTATGCTCTTTCCCGTAAAGATGAACAACCAGTATCATTCAGAAGCGAGCTGGACAACCTTAGACTTTACCTTGATATTGAAAAGGTAAGATTTGGTGAACGCCTTTTTACCGAGGAGAAGATAGATCCTTCATGTTTTTCAGTGAATATTCCAAGTATGCTCCTGCAGCCATTATATGAAAATGCAGTCAAGCACGGGGTTTATGAAAGTATCGAAAAAGTTAAGATCTGCACTGAGGCGACGATGGAGAATGGTTACCTTGTTATTGTGATCTGTAATAATTATGATCCTGAGGCAATATCGCCGAAAGGAACCGGTACCGGACTAATGAATGTTTCGAGGAGGCTGGAGCTGACTTACGGGAAAAATGCATCTGTAACCACCGAAAAAAAGGATAATGTGTTCATTGTAAAACTTATTATCCCGGTACAAAATCCAAAAATATCTTAATTTTAAAAGTTATTACCGGACTATTCAGTGTTCGACACAGCTGATGCTTATGAGCTTCGTTTTAATATATGAACCATGAAAAAAATCCGTACAGTCATCATTGAAGATGAAACCCCGGCCAGGGAGATCTTAAAGCACTATCTAAAGGATTTCCCCCAGATTGAGATTATTGCGGAGTGTGCCGACGGATTCTCAGGCTTAAAGACGATTTCGACCCTGAAACCTGAGCTTATCTTCCTGGATATTCAGATGCCAAGGCTTACAGGGTTTGAATTAATTGAAGTGATGACTGAAAAGCCTGTTATTATTTTCACAACAGCCTATGACCAGTTTGCCATAAAAGCTTTCGAGATGAACGCAATTGACTACCTTCTGAAGCCGTACCCGAAAGAACGCCTGAAAAGTGCTGTCAATAAAGCTGTAGAAAAGCTAGGCCGGGCTCAAAACGAAGATTCAGGAACCACCAGGGAACTTATTGAGAAGCTGCCAAAATCAGCATCATCGCTGAATCGGATTGTCGTCAGGAAAGGGAATGCCATTAACCTCATAAATATTGACCAGATAAAGTTCATTGAAGCCCAGGATGATTATGTAATGATATATCATTCGGCAGGTAAAGCTCTTAAGCAACAGTCAATGAAGTATTATGAGGAGAATCTTCCTGAAAAGGATTTTGTAAGGATCCATCGAACTTATATTGTCAGGGTTACTGAAATCAAGCGGATTGAGCCTTACGGAAAGGACAGTCACGTGGCAATGCTGAACTCCGGAGAAAAACTCCCGGTATCAAGATCAGGCTATAAACACCTTAAGGAAGAGCTTAATTTCTGATAATCCCGGATCTTTCAATTCTGTCATCTGCCCCGTCATTTAAACCTGCTAGTTACGTAGGCGTGGATTTATGATTCCTCCGTTGGCGCGGATTTATTTAATCCGTGCCCATGTCCAGGCGTGCTCCGTTGGCGCGGATTTATAATCCGTGCCTATGCCCGGGGTGATCCATAACAATCAATTTACTTAATCACTTAAGCCTGCTGCACTTTTTGTACCTGCTAAATGAAACGTACTGTTTAAAACGAAACATAGGCACAGGGTCATAGCCATGAGTCCCTCCCGGCCTGCAACGCAGGATCCTGTTTGTCCCCATGGCAAAGCCATAAAAAGGACCATGTATTCTGAGTGCATCAAGCATATACTGCGAACACGAAGGTACATGCCGGCATGAGGGTCTCAGGAACGGTGAAATCGCATACCGGTAAATATGAACGGGAAATGATAATATATAAATGAAAATACTGGTTATTATCTTAGGCATGCTGCAAATATAGCCAAAAAGGAAGTTATGGCGATTTCCTATTGTTCCCCAGGCTGACTGACAATATGGCAATGGGATCGGATAAAAACCTTTTGGCAGGGATTTTGTTTGATGAGATGAAACTTAAAAATATAAGAAATGGTTACTGGAAGTGTATGGATTATTTTTATTGTTTTCATGATCCTCAGCTGGATCGTGAGCATGATCTTAAAATCAAAATTTAAAAAATATTCTAAAATACCTCTTGATAACAGTATGTCGGGAAGGGATGTTGCAGAAAGAATGTTACGTGATAACGGTATTTATGATGTCAGGGTTGAAAGTGTACAGGGTTTTCTTTCCGACCATTACAATCCTGAAAAGAAAACCATTAACCTGAGCCCTGATGTATACAACGGAAGAAGCATATCAGCTGCAGCAGTTGCCGCACACGAAACAGGGCATGCTGTTCAGCATGCTTCAGCTTATGCATGGCTCGGTTTCAGGTCGCGTCTCGTTCCGGTAGTAAGCTTTTCTTCACAATGGGTTCAATGGATACTCCTCATCGGTGTTATCCTTGTTGAAAAATTTCCGGCAATTCTCCTTGCAGGTATAGTCTTATTTGCGCTGACAACCTTTTTCAGTTTTATAACATTGCCGGTAGAAATAAATGCCTCCCGGAGGGCCCTGGCATGGCTTTCAACAGCTGGAATAACATCTTATGAAAATCATGATAAAGCAGAAGACGCTTTGAAATGGGCAGCTGCGACCTATGTTGTTGCCGCACTCGGATCACTGGCAACCCTTCTGTATTACATTATGATCTTTACAGGGGGAAGAGACGACTAATATCCCTCACGATTCAGGAACTGGTTAAAAATGAATTAAACTTCTTCCGGAATTGCGGACATGATTATCTGCCCTCAACTTCCAGCCACCTGGTATATTTGTGGACAGACCTGACAATAAACCATATAACTGCAGCACCAATCAGCAGCCACATCCAGATGCCGGTCATATAGATCCTTTCCGACAGGAAAAAATTCCTGGAAAGGTCAAGGAGAGCAAAAATCAGGAAAACATTGACAAAACTGTTATACTCCCTTTTCAGGACATTCAAAACTGAGAAAGATATTTTGGATGGCATATATTTTACCCTGAAAGGCAGGAATGCCTTGACTTTTTCAGACCATTTATCATAGCTTTCGCCGAATTTTCTCCTCAGGAACTGTTCTTCAGCAAACATTATTCTCTCATAGTAAAGCCAGTAAATCAGGCCGAACACTATGGCAAACCATATAGACCTCAGGAACAAAACCGGACCAAGCCACATAAGAAAATTACCTACATAAAGGGGGTGTCTTACAATGGAATAGATACCTGTTGTATTAAGTTCATCAGCAACCTGGCCTGCTGATGTATTCCTTCCTGATGTATTCCTTGGCGCAAAGCCAACTGTTGCAATCCTTATGATCTCACCAACTATGCTGACCCCAAGGAAAATCATCTCGTCGCGAAGATCAAATATGATTGCCTGGCGGTTGCCGAGGTACATCATAAGGAGGCCTCCTGCAATAAAAAAAACCGGAAGCCAGCTTCTTCGTTTGAAAAGCCAGTTACCACTGTTTTCTAATTCATGAACTAATGCCATCTGTAGTTATTTTCTGCGGCAAAAGTAGGAAAATTCTAGAAACTATATTTTATCCTCAGGAAGACCAGGTTAAATAAGGTGTTCCCGTCTCCCATCCTGCCTTTAAAGTGCTGCCAGATCAGTGAAAAATCAAGATCTTCAGCAAGGGAATAATCAACCGAAGGGCCGGCGAAGTATCCTTTCAGATCGGGAAACCACATTGCCGAAATCCCTAAGTTAAGAAGTGGCGTTGCGGCCCAGGTAAATTGTCCAAATGCTGTGAACTTCGAAAATGCCAGGTCTTTCGCCGAAAGATTTCCAGAATATAAATTAATAAGGTTGCCTGGTTTAAGAGGATCGTTGCAATACATCAACTGGACCTGTGCAACCGAATTGTCACCGAAGACCCTGTCGATACCGGCTGTTATTATTGTCGTTCCGGAAGTGTCGCTGAACGACTCAACAGGATGAAACCAGGAACCTTCTCCCCTGAATGAGAAAGATCCGAAAGAGCCTGACCAGCCTCCTCCTGCAACTATGTCTGCATTATCAGCATAACCGGCAAGTAACTGGATATCATATCCATGAATGTTTACCCGTCCCAGTCCGGCTACAGTAAGATGTTTGTCACTATTTATTTTTGCCGCCAGTTCAATCGTCGATGATGAAGAGGGATAATACTGCAGCCTTACAGCATCACTCCCCGGCCTCTCAGTATAATCGACATCAAAAAATGAATACGCATTAAAAATATCATTCGGGTTCCATACGAGCGCTTGTCCCCAGTTAATTCTCTGGCGCCCTATCCGTACCTGGAACCTGTTAAAGTTAAAATCGAACCAGAGCCTGTCGACAGTGGTATTCAGGAAAAAAGAATTTTTACTCAGTATATTCCACGACATATCGACGAGACCCTGGTCCATTGCCGTCTGCACCGAATAGGACATGCCGAGTGATTTAACCATATCTCCCATAAAAAGCCGGTTCCGCAGTTCGGCAGCAAATGTTATTTTACTGCCGATATATGCTTTTAAATTTAACCTGTTATGAAGGATATTTTCATATAAAACAGGATTCGACAGGGAGTCAAACATAGCGCTCTCAAGGGTTGTAAGATAACCATTGATCTCAATCACTTTCGGTTTTTCCTGTGAAATAAGAAGACATTCAGAAAAGAAAAAATATAGTATAACGGCCAGGAGCTTTTTCATTGCAGATTAAAATACTATTCCCTGACATCATCAGAGACCACTTTGCCATCTTCAAGAGTTATAACCCTGTGAGCCATCTTCATTACCCTGGGATCGTGTGTTGAGAATATAAATGTTATTTTTTCTTCATGGTTCAATGTCTCCATAATCTCCAGTAATGTTGAAGCTGATTTCGAATCAAGGTTGGCGGTAGGCTCATCGGCAAGGACAAATTTGGGTCTTGAAGCCAGGGCCCTTGCAACGGCTACCCTCTGCTGCTGACCCCCGGACAGTTTTGCGGGTCTGCTGTTGGATCTTTCCGCCAGCCCGATTGCCTTGAGAAGATCCCATGATCTTTCTTCACGGTCTTTTTTGACCCATTTTTGAAGTGACATAATAAACTCCACATTTTCCTTTGCGGTCAGTACCGGTATCAGGTTATAGGACTGGAAGACAAAACCTATGTTCCTCATCCTGAAGTCGACCAGCTTTGAGGGAGCAAGTGTTGAAAGATCAGTGCCATCAATGAGGATCTGCCCTGATGTCGGCTGATCCAGTCCCCCAAGCAGATTTAAAAGTGTGGTCTTGCCTGATCCGGAAGGACCGACAATTGCTGAAAATTCAGCTTCACTGAAATTGAGCGTGACCCCGTCAATGGCATGGACCTTTATATCGCTTGAGCTGTATATTTTATGCAGATCCTTAATCTCTATTACTTTCATGATTTTGTCTTTTACTTATTGCTATTCTGTTCTGATGGCTTCTACAGGATTTAATTTCAGCGCTTTGCGGGCAGGATAAATTGAAGATATAATTCCGGTCAGGACAATCAGGATTGTTGTTGTAATGAAAAACTCTGCATCAATCGTCGGGAAAAGATGTGCCGTAAACCCAAAGGCCTCCATTCCTTCAGAATATTTTACCAGGTTTATTCCGTTTCTGGCAGTTGCTGCTATCACTGCACCACCAAGGCCCATCCCGGCAAAGCCACCGATTATTGAGAGAAAAACAGATTCCAGCATAATCATTATGAATATCTTTCTCCGGTTCATCCCAATTGCGGCGAGCATTCCAAGTTCTTTTGTTCTTTCCAGTACCGCCATAAGCATTGTATTTACAATTCCGAATGCCAGCGCCGCGAGTATAATCACCATGAATACCGCATATATCTGTCCCATAAAATCTGCCATCATTGCCAGGTCAGGCTGGATCTCTTTCCAGTTCAGCACTTCATAATCCGGAAGAGCACGTCTTGCTTCTCCCGTTGCTTTATCTGTAAGATCATTGTCTTCAAGACGTGCAATCAGCCGGTGCCAGGTACCCTGTTTCATCCCTGTAAGATCGCGGAGTTCTTTCTCCGGAACAAACACAGAGGTGGCTTCGAACATATCATTGTTGGTCCTGAAGATCCCGCTGACACGGAATTGAGCTCCTGTTTGAATATTATTTATGTCAAGGAATGTAAGTATCATTTTTGAACCTTCCCTGTACGACCAGGCTGCTTCCTTAATCTGAAGTCCGTATTTTTTAATTTCAGCAGGTGACAGCAGATCCTCCAGACTACTGGTGAATTTTTTTTCAGATGTAAATCTCCTTCCTGCGAGCGGGTTCAGCTTCTTAATTAAATCTGCCGGGATTTTCAGAGTGTCTAACGAGGCGAGGGTTTCATCCGTAAGAATGAACCTTATTATATTCAGTTCCCTGGCCAGCTTCTCACCGATGAATACGGAGTTGAGCTTTGTATCGGATTCCAGGAAACTACCTGTGCCAGGGATAAGTTTTTCATTCAATTTGAAGATTTTCTTTTCTCTTTCAATATCAATCCCGTTTATTTCTATACCGGTGCTCTTTGCAGAGGTTGATGCAATGCCATGTATAATTATTCTGCCAGTTGTTGCAGTTACTCCGGGGATATCCGAAATAACCGAATCTGCATAATGAAAATCGGGAATAATATCCTGGATATCGCTGCTGCTTCTGAATTCCTTATTATTTACCTGGATATGAGAAAGCTCTTCATTGACCGCGGCATCAATTCTCTGCACTACCGAACTATTCATGGCTGCCAGGGTGAATACTCCTGCAAAAACCCCAACTGCCACTGAAGCAATAACAATCAGGCTCCTGGTTTTATTCCTCCATACATTTTTCCATGCAAGTCCCGTGATCATATAGTATCAGTTTAAGCTTTTAGCGATTCTATAACGTTTATTCTGAATATCCTGCGTATGCTGAATGTTATTGCGATCATAATTATAATAATCACAATTGCGGTCTGCCATAAAAAATATTTGTCAGGAAGCAATGTTGGCATAACAGGATCAAAACCATAATCCTCGTACATCCTTGCCATCTCTCCCGTGAAGCGCAAAGGATGGAAATGACCGTAGATGATCAGGGGGATAGACGCGATGTTCCCTGCAATAAGTCCTAAAAATCCAATCAGCAGCATTTCTATTGTTACAACTTTTGCAAGCTTTTTCTTCTGCATCCCGATTGAAACCAGCATTCCGAATTCCCGTCTTCTTTCAGCCATCATCATGAGAACAGTTCCAAATACACCAAAGGCAATAACAAGATAAAGGATGCCGATCATGATCATCCCGCTTTTATTATCAGCATCCATCTGGTTTATCAGCAGGGCATTAAGGTCACGCCATGTTTTGACTTTAAGAGGAGAGGCAATCAACGGGTTTAATCTTTCCCTGGTTGCAGATAAGCTCTCATCGGAATTATCAATAACATCAATCACCGCTGAGGTAGCCATACCAGGGGCATTATAAAGTTCACGGGCTGCACCAATAGTCAGGTACACAATTTTGTTGTCTATATCAGGAGCAGGAAGCTTAATGATCCCCGATACAATGAAATTGCCGGCAGCCGAACTTCCATGATAACCCTGTCCGATAAGTACAAGAGTATCACCTACATTTATCTTTAAATACTTTGATAATCCCGTTCCGATAATAGCTCCTTCAGGGTGTCCTGATGAAATATATCTGTTAGGGAAAGATGCTTTTTTACGTAGTACCGGCAGCGTCTGCAGGGTATCTTCCACGCTTATCCCAAGGTCCAGCATCAGCCGCCCTGAACTTGAGTAGGATTCGTTACTGAAGAGATCGAGAAGCTTTTTAGTCCGGGAAGGCAGGTTCTCCGATTTCAGATCCTCAATTGCAGAAGGAGAAAGCCTGAATTTTACCAGCCTGCTTTTTAATTGGGAAATCCTGTCCTCCTTTTCAGGATCAATCCCAAGAACTAACACTCCCTGTGTCCGGCTCCCTGAGGCAGCCAGGGCAAAGGACTCCAGCCTGGGAACCAGCAGGCTGACATTCGGATCAGATTCTATAACCGGGATAAGATTGTCATTGATTTCAAAGCAGTTGTCGAGTGTCGGATCATCAGTATAATCTTCATTCTGAATCTGCAGATATCCTGTATATGATTCTATTACATTTTTGAACATGGCATCATATGCACCAAGCTGAAACGATCTCATTACAAGGGCGAAAAATACTGCAAAGAATACCGATGCGGCAGTTATCAGGGTTCTTCTCCTGTTACGCCAGAGATTCCGCCAGGCAAGCTGAAAATCTTTCATATAATCCCGGTTAGATATTTATCGGATAATTTTCATGTTCTGTTGCGAGAAGAAATCATCATCAATTTTGATATTGAATTTGACCTCCTCTATTTTCAGAATTGTTTTGTTGCCCTCAGATTCCGCCGGAATAAGCTCAATAACTGTTGGGATCATCCTGCCATCCATAGTTTTGATGGCGGAAGCATTCTCGGTTCTTACAAGATACCCCTCTTCGTCATATAATTCTGCCTTAAGGGCAATATATTCTTTTTTATCAACACACCAGATCTGATATCCCCACAATACTTCCGCTTCTTTCCTGGCTGTAAGTTTTATTTTCCAGCAATCATGACCGTCAATTGTTTCTGAACCTTCAAAGGAATGTGTATAATCATCAACTACTGATGACTCTCTCAGTATGTCGTCGTTGGTATAATCAGAGCCCATCCATCCCTGCGACATCATGGAAGGGGGTAGCTTGATAAGCCTGCTGATAGCCGGATTCCAGCTCCACATTTCATTACCGCGCTTAAGAAAGGTCTGTCCCTTTTCCCGGGCAGGCGTGGTGATAAGAGTTAGGGCATAATCATCGTCTTTTGACCAGCTCTTAAATCCGACGCTACGCTGCCAGGATGGTCTTACTATGGTCATAGTCATAACGCTATACCCGCTCTGCTCTCCCTTGAACTTATCATCTGTTTTCTTAATAATCTCAGTGGCTGAGAGCTCCTGTGCGCCAGCAGGCATGCTACAGAATGACAATAGTGAAACCACGATCAGCAGAAATATACCGGTGGAATTTTTTTTCATTTATGCCAGTATTTTAAAATTTAAGAATCTAATCAGAACCCGTTCAGGGCATTTAAAATCTTCTCTCTTGTTGTTGCTCCCTGCTTATCTTGTATCGCAGCATTAATCCATGGACCATACATTGGATTGGGAAGAATAATAAATTCTGTTCCGAATTTCTCCTTGTTCTGGATCACCGGGCCGAATCCCAGGTCGGTACCCCTGTTGTCGAATACAGAATCAAAATCAGCCAGGTTATCCCCGATAAGCATCAGGATATCATATTTTTCTGCAATAGTCTTCCTCCGGGCCTCTTTTGAACTTATGTCGGTCTTCATGACAATGTGCAGTGTGTCGGCATAAGGAAATCCAAGCTTATTAAGGTTCAGGATCGTTGGTTGCAGTTCATCCTTCTGCTGGCGGTTTGTAACATAAAATATCTCAATGCCATTCTGCCGAGCACTATTTACAAAATCAAGAGCCCCGGGACAAGCCTCAGCAGTGGAATTCCCGACCCACTTTTTCCATAGCTGGTCCGAATATGGCACATTGTTTATTATCAAAAAGACCTCCGATGGGCTGTTATCAAGAATTGTCTCGTCAATATCCATTATCACAGCTCCCGGTTTCTGCCCCGAACGGCTTTTTATCTTTTCCAACAGTGACTTTTCAGCAATATTGTAACCCTGGTAAAACAGCGCCTTCATTTCTGCTGACTTCTGAAACCAGAGAACAGAAAGCAACAGCTGATCCTGGTTTTCCGTGCTGGAAACTTCTGCAGGTTTTGTAACAGAGCATGAAATAATTAATACTGACAGAATAATCAGGGTGGCAATTTTTTTCATGTGACAACGTTTTTCATTGTTCGAATTTATATCTTTTTTTTTAACAAGAGTTCATACCTCCGCTTTGCGGAAATTGAAATAATTAAAACGGCTTTCATATTTTAAGAAAAGATTTTCTATCTTTATCAGTTGTACTTAAAACATTTATGCAATGGCAAGTCTCAGGCTTCTACTTGGATTGATCCCCTCAACTGCTAAAATTGAGCAGGAAGAAAAGGCGCTGATAACCGAATTTGAAAAGCTTAATGCCTTTACCGGCTCTGAAACACTGAAGAATTTCACACACCTGAAAGAACTTGTTACCTCCAATGATTTCCTTTCAAAAAAGAAAGAAATTGAATCACTGGGTTTCAAAGGATCTGAAGAATTTGTAAAGGAGAAAGAATTTCTTTCGCTGCAAAAAGCCAAAGATATTGTCCTTTATTTCAGAACAGTTGCAGGATCAGCACTTAAAAGATTCCGGGAACTTGACGGATCAGAAAAAATTTCCGGATATGAGTCGCTTGAGAAACTTGTCACAGCTCTGGAATTCCGTGAAAAAATGAAAACCAAGGAATTCAGGGGTTCTGAAGACGAGAAAAAACTGCAGGAATTCACCAGGCTTAAATCAGGCTCAGAAATAAAAGAATACTACTTATTTAAAAAATCAAAGGAATACACCAATTTCCTTAATATCGACGGCTCTGCAAGGCTTAAAAGGTACAATGAACTTAAAGATTACGTTGCAACCACCGAATTCAAGGAAAAGAAAGCATACCTTCTTGATAAAAAAAGATTCGAGAAGACTGAAATGTTCCGCCAGCTTCAGGAATTCGATAAGTTGAAAAAGAATGAAGATATAATCTGGTATTTCAAAATCAAGGATTCGAACAAGTTTGATGTCCTGAAAACCAGGGAACTCACTTTCAGCGACGAATTTGAAGGTGATAAGCTTGATACAAATAAGTGGCTTCCCAACTATTACTGGGGAGACAAACTCCTTAAAGATAATTATACCATAGGTACTGACCTTCAGGCATATACTGAAAACGAAAACTTTGAAATACGGAACAGCCTTCTGAAGATTATTACCAAACCACAGAAAAAAACAGGAAAGGTATGGACAGCCGGAGGCTTTAAGACTCATGAGTTCTCATATACCTCAGGAATAGTAAATACGGGGAACTTCTTCAGGCAGAAATATGGAACGTTCACTGCTAAAATTAAACTTGGAAATCCCTCGGCAAAATCTGCTTTCTGGATGCTTTCTGAAAAGATTACTCCTCATATTGATGTGTGCCGTACAGAAAACGGTAAAGTTGTATCCGATTTCTTTGCAACACCTGACAAAAGGATTAAAGCTTCCCTTGGGGGAAAATATGCTAATGATTTCTTTATCTACTCCCTCGAGTGGACCCCGGATAAACTTGTCTGGAAAATTAATGACACGGAGGTTTTTACCCTGACAGATAATGTTCCTAAAGAACCTATGTTCATTAACCTGTCAGGCGGCCTTGATAAGCCTGTTGGCAGTATGACGGCAATGGAAATCGACTGGATAAGAGTTTACCAGCCGAAAAAATAAGATTAAGCCATCATCTTGTGTAATGCAGGTATAGTAATAAAATACTATCCTATGCACCTGTATTATAAGGTATTAATCCCTGTCCGGTATTTATTATCATTTGGTCCGATGAGAAATCTTAAGTTACTATTGTAACATTTTCCTTCCCTTTGCGTCTTTGCATTGTAAACCGGTTTATGACAGTAAAAGAATATAACAGGGCAGTCGATGAATTTTCTGATGCCGTTTACAGGTTCATCCGTGCGGACCTCCGCGACGATGACAGGGCAAACGACATTGTACAGGACAGCTATGAGAAGTTGTGGAAACATGTTGCTGAAATAGATTTTTCAGTTGCTAAATCATGGCTCTTTTCAACAGCTTACCATACAATGATAGATATAATCAGGAAAGAGAAAAGAATGATATTTACAGATGAATCATATGAAACAGAGCTGTTAAATGATTCACAGTATACCGATTTAAATGAAGTTCTTCATGCAGCACTGGAACGATTACCCGAACAGCACAGAACCGCTGTTCTCCTGCGCGACTATGAAGGTTATAGCTATAAAGAAATAGGAGATATAACAGGCCTTAGCGAGGCCCAGGTTAAAATAAATATTTTCCGGGGCAGGGCAGCTCTCAGGAACTATATTGGCAAAATTGAAACAGTAATCTGACCATGACCGAAGACATTAATAACATTGATGAGCCCGGGTTTATGGATAGAACCAGGCTGGAACCTGAAAAAATTTCCTTCAAGGGCAAGGACAAACTCAGGAAAGAAATTATTGACCTTCCTGAATCCCAGGTTGAATTTCTTTCTGTAGCTTATCTCGAAAATGAAATTTCGCAGGAAGAGCTTGCCGAATTGAATCAGTGTATTGAACTTGAGGGGAAAAACAGGATAATCTTTCAGGAAATTCAGAAAACAAAACTTTCACCTCCTGCAATCACTTATAAGCATAAAGGTTCACTGAAAAAGCTTACCGCCGGGCAGAGAACTCTTAGAATTTTCACCACAGGGTTAAGCATCGCTGCAACAATTGCAATATTAATAGCCGGTTATATTTTTATTCCGGATCTTATTAACAGCAGGAATCCTGTACAAGTTGCAGAAACTGGCCAGCCTGCAGAATTGCCTGAGGCTGTAATCCCACAGAGAAACCCCATAATAGCATTGGCGGAAGATCTACCAGCACCCAAAATCAGGTTGGTGAAGAGTGTCCATGAAAAAAAGAGCGCCCCGGAAGCAGCGGCTGATACTTCTGCAAGGGTTTTTATTAAAAATGAAGAGCCTGTTTTTGCGGCAATTGTTACATCATCTCCCGGGATAAGTTTTCAGACCGCTCCAACGTTCCTCATTGCCTCTAACAATAACTTCACTATAAAGGAAACTGATGAAGACCGGAGCCGGTTGGGTAAATTCATTGCCTCAACTTTCAGGGAAAAGATACTCGGCGAAAAGGATCACTCTGATGAACCACTCAGACCATTTGAATTTGCACTGGCAGGTGTTGGTGGGTTGAACAGGCTCTTCGACTGGAATATGGAACTAAAAGAGACCCTGGATGATACAGGTGAGCCTGAATCAGTTTATTTCAGCTCTGCCCTGCTGACATTTAATGCTCCTGTCAGAAAAAATGACGAAGACCGGTAACTTTTAATCCTGGCACATCGTCACAGCATTGGAACAGTAAAAATTTAAACCATGAAAAGAATAGTTATAATAATGATGCTTGCGGCAGGATTGCTCCAGTGTTTCAGCCAGGAAGTCTCTGCCGAGAAAAAAAGTCAGCAAAAACAGGTTGCCGACACAAATGAAAATGTAAAGGTTGTAATTGGCCAGGACCGCCTTGTCGTTGAGGGTACGCAGGATGCTACCAATATACGGGTCGGAGATCATGGTGTGAAAATTCTTGAATCACTAGAGGGTACCGGCTCAAAAGTAGAATTTAAAAATTACGGTACCGACGAAGCAGCCTGCGACCAGGATGAACAAAAGGAATCCCCTTCTAAGAAAAGATCGCGTTTTAAAGGTCACTGGGCCGGGATAGAACTGGGTCTTAATAATTATCTTACCGAAGATCATAAGTTTGAACTCCCCGATGCAATTGACGATTACATGACCCTTAATTCCAGTAAATCAAGGAATGCCAGTCTTAATTTCGGTCAGCTGAGCATCGGTCTCTCCAGGCATGTTGGGTTTGTTACGGGTCTTGGATTGAGCTGGAACAATTATATGTTCGATTCGGATTACAATATCATGAAAGGCACTGATGGAAACATTGTTATGCGGGATCCGGAAGATCTTCTTAAGAAATCTAAGCTTACCTCGCTGTATTTAAAAGTTCCCCTGCTGCTTGAATTTCAGATCCCGACAGACCATAAACGGCTTAATGTTTCTGCAGGAGCAATAGGGGCTGTTAAGCTTGCCTCATATACGGTAATGGTTTATCAAGACGACCATAAGGTTAAATCCGACGGCGATTTCAATCTGAACCTTCTTCGGTATGGAGCTACAGCAAGGATAGGTTACGAAAACTTTACTCTGTACGGGACATATTATTTAACACCACTCTTTAAAACCGGTAAAGGGCCGGGAGCGGTCGACCTCTATCCGTTTGAAATAGGAATTGCTTTTACAATAGATTGATTCTCTTCCATGTTAAGCCTTATTCTGGAGGCACCCTTTCCGGGTGCCTCTGTTTTTTTCCATAACCCTATGTTTCTTATATTTGCAAGGGACAATCCTTTTTTTATCAAATGCCGGAAAATATTTTATCCCAGAGGGAAACAAGGCGGTATGTTAAACAGATCATGATCCCTGAAATCGGGATTGCAGGTCAGGAAAAGCTAAAAAAGGCCTCTGTGCTGGTTGTTGGAGCAGGAGGCCTCGGATGCCCTGTTCTTCAATATATTGTTGCTGCCGGAATTGGTAAAGTGGGTATTGCTGAATTTGACATGGTAAGCGAGGAAAACCTCCAAAGACAGATCTTATATGGCTCTGACGATGTCGGAAAACTTAAATCTGTAATTGCAAAGAATAAGCTTGAAAGCCTTAATTCGTTTGTTGAAATCGAAATCCTGAATCTCCGTATTGATGCAACAAACGCCCTTCAGGTCTTTAAAGAGTATGATGTTGTTGTTGATGCTACCGATAATATTGAGACAAGGTATATAATAAATGATGCATGTATCATCCTTGGGAAACCAATGGTTTACGGAGCCATTTATAAAGTTGAAGGGCAGGTTTCCGTATTTAATTATGCCGGGGGTCCTACATATCGTTGTTTTAATCCCTATACAGGTAAAAGTGATGCAAGAAACCCGGCTCCATCAGAAGTTGGGATGGTAGGTGTCCTCCCTGGCATTACCGGATCGTTTATGGCAGGGGAAGTTATTAAAATTATAACTGAGACAGGAAAGATATTGACAGGTAAATTATTGTTATTCAACATAATGGAGGGCATTTTTAATATTATTTCAATTAAGAATATTCCGGAAAATCACCTTATCTCGCATCCCAGCGAATCCTGGAAATCATAAAATCGAACTATATGAGACTACTGTTAATCAGCAACTCAACCAACCCCGGTGAACCTTACCTTGATTATCCGAAAACTAAAATCGGTGAATTTCTTGGTCCTGTACCAATAAAGGTTCTGTTCATCCCTTATGCGGCTGTTACTTTTTCTTACGACACGTATGAAGAGAAAGTATGTGAAAGATTCCGTGAGATCGGACACGAGATTGCTTCTATACATCATTTTTCAGATCCGGCCAGGGCAGTGCTGGAGGCCCAGGCTATTGCTGTGGGAGGAGGAAATACCTGGAAGCTGCTAAAAACCCTCAGGGAAAATGAATTGATTAACCCGGTCAGAAAAAGGGTTTTAGAAGGAATGCCCTATATCGGATGGAGCGCCGGGTCAAACGTCGCCTGTCCCACAATTATGACGACAAATGATATGCCTGTGGTTAACCCTGGCTCATTCGAAGCCTTCAACCTCATACCTTTTCAGATCAATCCTCACTATATTGACATAAATCCTGCAGGGCATGCCGGCGAAACAAGGGAACAAAGGATCGGGGAGTTCATTGAAGTCAATCGTAATGTATATGTGGTTGGCCTCCGGGAAGGCACAATGATCGGGATTGAAAACAGTAAGATAACTCTTATTGGCCCCAGGAAAGCCAGGATCTTTAAAAATGGAAATGAACCGCTGGAACTTGGTCCTGAAGATAATCTCTCATTCCTGCTGCAGCAATAACCGGGGATTAATTCAAATAAACTAACTTTGTCCCCCGTTATCTGGCCATAAAAAATTGAGGTTCCGGGCATGAAGCTTTTGTACAGGGTACTTAAAATTGTTGCTGTTTTTTTTCTTGTAATAATTACCACTCTTTTTCTTGCGTCATTCATAATGCAGGATACTGTGGCACGTATAGTTTTGAGGTCGCTGAACAGGGATATATCTACAAAATATGAATTTGAATCTGTCAGGCTCTCCTATTTAAAGAAATTCCCCAATGCTTCACTCGACCTTAAAAATGTACTAGTCCATTCATCGAAAGGATTTGACAGCAAGTGTTTCCAGGGAATTAACACTGACACGCTGCTGTCGGCAAAATCAGTGCTCGTTGAGTTCAGTCTCGCAGATGTTGTCAGGGGTAAATACGATATCGATATAATCCGCGCCAGGGACGGAAGGCTGAACTTATTCTCCGATAAGGAAGGGAATGTAAATTATGATATCTCCGTTGAAAATGAAAAGGACACAGGTCACAGTAAGTTCTTGCTTAACCTCGAAAGGATCTTTGTTTCGGGGATAGCGGTAACTTATAATAATTCTGCCACAAATCTGATTATAAAAGGCATTGCCGATAATGGCAGGCTGAAAAGCAGGATCTCTGACGACAGAATCGATTTCGCTGCCGAGGGCGGGTTTCGGATCACATTATTCAGTCTCAACAATTACTCCATATCACACAGCATCCCGGCTGAAATCGATCTGAGCCTCTCCAGCATTAAAAGCGGGATCCGTTTCGAGAAAAGCACAATTACCCTGGATAATTATTTATTTGCCCTTTCAGGCTTAATTTCTTCGGATGATATTCTCGATCTGACACTTACGGGTGAAAATATTAACATTTTAAACATCAAGGAATATTTACCCTACAATTTCAGAAAGAGGGTATCTGAATATAATCCTTCAGGTATTTTAAATATTGAAGGGAAAGTAAAAGGACTTGCTTCCCGGACTGTAAGTCCTGGTATTAACATAAACTTTAGAGTTAAAAATGGCAGTGTCACATATGGAAATTCTGAATTAAATGTCAGAGATCTTTCTCTCGAAGGGTCTTTTACTAATGGAATAAAAAAGGCTGCTGAAACGAGCCAGTTGTCGATTAATGAATTCAAAGGCTCACTTGGCTCATCTCAATATACAGGGTCACTTCAGCTATCCAACTTCGATTCCCTTTACCTGGATCTTATCCTGAGGGGTCTTGTGAAACCTTCTGAGGTTGTTGAGTTTTTTAATATAGGTAAAATCTCCTCAGCTTCAGGAAGCATAGATATGTCATTGGCACTTAAGGGCTATATGCCTTCAGGTCAATCTGTAACGTTAGCTGATTTTTTCAACATGGCTCCGGTGGCAGACCTTAAATTCAATGATTTTAACATTGGCTTCCAGGATAACAGGATCCTTATTAACAATGTTGAGGGCATCCTGCTGGTCTCTGATACACTTGTTGCAAAGAACCTCAAAGTCAATTTCAGAAATCAAAAGTTCTCATTGACCGGGACATTCCTGAATTTCCCCGGATGGATGAATGGTACAGGCGAAATCCTCAGGGGAACGGCAGAAGTGTCCTGTGATATTTTACAGCCCGAACTATTATTTCCCTCTCTGTCCGATACTGATGCCCCCTCCGGGAAAAAGACAGGTTTCCATTTTCCCGGCGATGTGATCATTGATGCAACCCTGAGAACAGATAGTTTTAAATACAAAACTTTTGATGCAGAAAATGTCGCAGGGAAAGTGAGCTATAAACCAAAAATATTGAATTTTAAAAGCCTGACATTAAATTCAATGGATGGGTTTGTCTCAGGTAATGGTTTCATAGTCCAGAATGCCGATCAATCATTTATCGGAAGGGGAAGCTTTGAGGTTAAAGAGGTTAATGTAAATAAAGCATTTACCTCTTTTAAAAATTTCGGACAGGATTTTATCGTAGCCAGGAATCTTGCAGGTTCTCTTTCAGGTTCAGTATCGGTACTCATACCAATGGATTCTCTTTTTCAGCCGGCAATTAAGTCGATCACTGCTGAAGGAAAATATTTGCTGGAGCGTGGTGCCTTGGTCGATTTCGATCCTGTAAAGGAATTATCATCCTTCATAGAACTTTCAGAACTGCAGAATATTCATTTCGATAAGCTCGAGAATGACTTTTTTATAAGGAATAATTTCGTTTATATTCCACAGATGGACGTAAGGTCGTCAGCAGCAGACCTTTCCGTGAATGGCAAACATAGCTTTGATAATGATTATGAGTACCATGTAAGGATCCTTCTTTCAGAGGCGCTCAGCAAAAAACTGCATAAGCCAAAACCAAATACCACGGAATTCGGGGCTGTTCAGGATGACGGACTTGGAAGAACAGCTCTGCTGCTGAAGATCGAAGACAAAGGTGACGATTCAAAAGTGAGCTATGATGTCAAAGCTGCAGGGGCTAAAGTAAAGAATGAGATAAAATCTGAAAAACAAAATCTCAAATCGATTCTCAACAAAGAATTTGGCTGGTACAAGAATGATACTGCAGTAATAAAACCAGCTGCAACAAAACCAAAAAGATTCAAAATATCCTGGGAAGAAACTGATTCCGTGAAAATTGAATAACTATCGTAACAGATCATACGGGAACCTTGTTCTTTTTCTGTTTGTGATAATAACAGGACTGGGATCTCTTATCTATACCAGGTTCCTTGTTGACATCCTGAAGGAGGAGGAGAGAAAAAAAGTAGAGCTTTGGGCACAGGCGACTCACCTGATAATTTCTGCCGATACAAGCATGAGTATCGAATTCCCTTATTCAATAATCGAAAATAACAGTACAGTTCCTGTTATTCTTACCGATGAATCTGACAGGATAATTGCTGATAAAAACCTTGATGAGGCCCGTAAAAAAGATCCCAGGTATCTTGTTACGACCCTTGAAAAGATGAAAAAGAGAAATAAGCCGATTATTATCGATCTCGGGGAAGGGTATAAAAACCTGATATACTATAAAGATAGTCTTATCCTCACCCAGCTGACATATTATCCTTATGTCCAGCTCGGAATAATTCTTTTATTCATTCTTGTCGCCTATCTTGCTTTCAGCTCTGCACGCAAAGCTTCAGATAACCAGGTATGGGTCAGCATGTCAAAAGAGACAGCCCATCAACTGGGAACCCCTACATCTTCACTGGCAGGCTGGGTTGAGATACTCAGCCAGAAATACCCTGATATCCCAATCACCAGGGATATTGCAATGGATGTGGAAAGACTGGAAAAAATAACTGAGAGGTTTTCAAGGATCGGGTCAAAACCAGTCCTTAAAATGGAGAATATAGCAGAAATAATAGCTCGCACGATAGGCTACCTTAAAAAGAGGACATCTTCAAAAGTGAGGTTCATTTTTGAGCCAGGAACAAGTGATCAGTATATCGTTCCGGTTAATGCAGCATTATTCGAATGGGTCATTGAAAATACTTCAAAGAATGCAATAGATGCAATGGAGGGAAGCGGAGAGATTGTCTACAGGATTTCGGACTCTGAAAAACACATTATTATCGACATTTCCGACACCGGGAAAGGAATTCCCGGCAAATTATTCAAAAAGATCTTCAATCCCGGGTATACGACAAAACAGAGGGGTTGGGGACTTGGGCTTTCTCTCTCAAAGCGGATCATCGAGGATTTCCATGGCGGACGAATTTATGTCAGGAGCTCGGAAATAGGAAAGGGTTCGTGTATCAGGATAATTGTCAACAAGGCATGATAATTAAGGCAAATGAAGAGAAATGACATTGAGATAATGGCTCCGGCAGGTTCTTATGAGTCGTTAATGGCGGCTGTTCAAGGCTGTGCGGATTCAGTATATTTCGGAGTGGAGCAACTTAATATGCGGGCGGGATCATCCAATAATTTCACCCTCGACGATCTCCGGAAGATTGCTGAAATATGCCGGGAAAACAACCTTAAGAGTTATCTCACTGTAAATGTGGTTGTATATGACCATGAGATCCCGCAGATGCAGAAAATTATCGACACTGCCTGTGAAGCAGGCGTTACGGCAATTATTGCCTCTGATCTATCGGCGATAAATTATGCCTTTTCAAAAGGAATAGAGGTCCACCTCTCAACACAACTGAACATTTCAAATACAGAAGCCCTGAAGTTTTATTCACAATGGGCTGACGTGGTTGTACTGGCCAGGGAGTTAAACCTTGACCAGGTAAAATATATTCATCGTGCTATTGAAGAACAGAATATCCGCGGACCAAAAGGCGACCTGGTTAAAATAGAAATGTTCGTACATGGTGCCTTATGTATGGCTATCTCAGGGAAATGCTACCTGAGTCTTCACGAGAACAACACATCTGCCAACCGCGGAAACTGTTACCAGACCTGCAGGAAATCCTACCTTGTTACCGAGAAAGAATCCGGGTACCAGCTTGAGATCGATAACGAATTTATCATGTCGCCAAAAGATCTGTGTACAATAGGATTTATTGATAAAATGATCGATTCAGGGGTACGTGTATTCAAGATCGAAGGGCGTGCCCGTTCTTCAGAGTATGTGCGTGTTGTTACCTCGTGTTACGATGAAGCTGTAAATTCTGTATCCGATGGGAGTTATTCAGACGAAAAAATTGAGGAATGGAGAAATAAGCTCTCAACTGTTTTTAACCGTGGATTCTGGGATGGATATTACCTGGGGCAGAAGCTCGGGGAATGGAATACCCGCTATGGTTCAAGCGCAACCAGAAGGAAAATTTATCTTGGGAAGATCACAAATTACTTTACAAAACTAAGTGTTGCAGAGATAAAACTCGAGAACGGCGACCTGGAGCCGGGTGAAACGATACTCATTACAGGGCCCACTACCGGGGTTATTGAATTTACAGTTGATGAGATCAGGGTAGATCTTAAAAGTACCTCAAAGGCTTTAAAGGGAGAATTTTGTTCAGTTAAAATCTCCGACTATCTGCGGAGGGCTGACAAAGTGTATAAATGGGTTAACTCTGATGAAATTAAGAAGCTGTAATTAAAATTATTCAGAAGATTATTTGCTTTGAGGCTTCAAGGATATTTTCTGCGTTTTCCTCAATATTGTCTGTTTTAGTGTCAATATAAATTATCTGGGAGGAATGTTTTTTTGAAATGCTGTACATGTAAGCTTTGTCATAGTACCGGAGAGTGATCTCAATGGCTTTGGCAAAGTCGTTTTTTTCAATAGCCTCAAGAGCCTCCCTGGTATTATCTCCTCCCAGCCTCTTTCCTATCCTGTTTACAGAATCGCAAAGTTGTTCCTTGGGATACAATGAATACTCCTCAATCAGCCGGGGGAGACGTTCCTTTACACTCATTTTCAAGATTATGGCAGGTGACGACTGAATGTGATCAAAAAACAGGTCAGGCATGAAAACAGTCCCGATGTTCCGGCTTTCATCTTCAAGCCAGACCGGCTCGTCAATTGAAGTATTCCGCCACTGGTCGAACAGAAGGTTTGAAAAGTGTTCAGAAGAGGGCTGGGGGATCTGGCCGAGGGCCCCGAAAGCAGAGCCTTTATGATTAGCAATGCCCTCCAGGTCAATAACCTGATGCTTAAGATCTCTGATATGCCTTAAAATATGTGTTTTGCTGCTCCCGGTCATCCCGCCGAGAACTATAACCCTCCTCTTTTCAGCAAGGGCCGAAAGAACATGATGTCGGTAAGATTTATAACCTCCTTCAAGAACGTTTGTTTCAAGGTCTCCCAGGGAGAATAACCATGCCATAGCCTCTGATCTCATTCCCCCGCGCCAGCAATGGACCAATATCCTGTTTTCTTTTGCAATACCGATACCTTCAGAAAGTTTGAGGTGCATTGCGGGACCTGTAAGCTCTATCCCCTTCAGAATGGCCTGCCTGCGACCCTCTTTTTTATATTTTGTCCCAACAATTGCTCTCTCCTCATCATTGAATAGCGGGATATTAACAGCCCCGGGGATGTGTCCTGCGACAAATTCCGAGGGAGATCTCACATCTGCAACAGGTAACGATTCGGCTAACCGCAGAAATTCAGGTACATTAGTTTTTTCTGACGACAGGAATGACATAATTTACGGTTTGAGAGAGAACTGCGCAGAAATTTTATTCGCCTCCTTTGAAGTATCTGGCAAACAACCTCTTAAGTTCTTCGATCCTGACTGGCTTTGTAATAAATTCACGTATCCCCGACATATCGGCTTTTCTTCTTGCATCCGGCATATTATCGGCAGTGAATGCTGCAATAATTACTTTTTTGTCTGCTGCCAGTATTTTCCTGGCTGCATCATATCCTGTCATGCCGGGCAAAATAAGATCCATAAAGATCAGGTCGTATTTCTTGTTGTTGGCCATCCTGACTCCTTCAAAACCATCTTCAGCAATATCGCATGAATAGCCAAGAGTTTTAAGCATAGTGCTTATCACTTTCTGGTTCATCTTATTATCCTCAACAACAAGTATCTTAAGATCGGTTTTTATATTGTTGAAGTCAACAGAATATTGTTGTGTCTCAATATATTGATAGCTGTCGATTATTACATTCCTGATTTCATTAATATCGAGAGGTTGAACCAGATAATGATCGACGCCGATAGTAATTGATTTCAGGTAATTCCCTTTTATATCATGAGAGCTGATTATTATTACAACAAAGTTCCCCGACAGGTTGTTTTCCCAGAGCGATGTAGCAGCATCAAAGCCGTTGAAGTCCTTATCATCGAGGATTATCACCAGGCTGTAACGGTCATCCGGGTTACCGAGGTTTGCTTTGATCTGCCCGACGGTAGATTTCTGCAGTGTGGTTATGGAGATTGACAAACCTATCTTATGCAGGGTGGCCAGCATATCTTCATCGCGGTTCTGTGAACCGGTGATTACTAAAGTCCTGATCTGGTTGAACCGGTGAATCTGTTCCTGGTTCAGGTTTTTAACAGCACGGTCGTTAGAATAAGCAGATATTGTGAAGATGACTTTCGTTCCCCTTTCTCCTGCAAGGCCCGATGGGCATTCTGCAATCAGTTCGCCACCCATTATTTCGACAAGCTGCCTGGCAAGTACGGTTCCAAAACCTGTTTCATCACTGTTTTTCACCGATTTGGATTCTATATTCACAAAGTCGCCAAAAATCTTTTTGAGATTCGCTTTGTCAAAAGTGCTTCCGGTATCCATTAGGCTAAACTCCAGGGTGATAATACCCCTGTTATTATTTATAAGCCTGCAGGTCAGCTTGATTTCTCCCTTCTCGGTATTCCTTGCTGAATGGTTGATCAGGTTTGTAAGGACCTGTCTTAACCTGTATGGATCAGCAATGATGCTTTCAGGAATATTCCGGTCAACATTACAGGAGAAGGTAACATCCTTCCCGGATATATAAGTTTTAGCCAGGTCAGAGCAGTATTCAATCTCCTGTCTGATATTAAAAGGAACTTCATCGAGGAGCATTTTCCCGGTCTCGATCTTGGAAAAATCAAGGATATCATTGATGATGTTGAGAAGCACTTCTGTTGACCTGCGTAAAAGAGCGACGATGTCCTTTGTTTCCGGGGAGAGTTCCTGCTTATTCAGTATATCTGTAATACCGATTATTCCGTTCAGCGGGGTACGGATCTCATAGCTCATCCGGGCGAGGAATTCTGACTTGGCGACATTGGCTTTTGCCTCCTGCTTGCGTGCTGATTCCAGCATGGTAACGTCGATCAGCATTTCCATATTTGCATTCTCGCCCATGAAAACTACCGGAATGCTGCTCCTGAAAAGAACCAGCTCTCCGATCTCTTTCTTTATGATTATAAACTGATCGGGATTAAAGGTCCCTCCAAGGTTCTTTGAAAAATAATTGCTCACATCCGACACCGAAGATTCGGGAAATATCTTGCCCCTCATTTCAATCTCATCGCTATAGGAATATTGTGCGGCAGCAATTTTGTTGGCTTTTATTATCTCCCGCCCGGCATTGTGAATTATAACACCCACCGGCATTTCTTCGATGAGCTTGAACAACATTTTTTCTGACTCTTTAAGCCTTACTTTTTCTGATTTCTGGGAATTGATAAATCGCCAGAAAATATAAATTATCAGCTGTATGAGCAGCAGTGTTCCAATCACAATAACTAAAGCATTCCTGACAATATATTTCTGGAAAAAGTCAGTTGTCGCTGAAAAAACAAGTCCAAGATCCCGTGTAATCAGCTGTGTTGAATAATAGGACGATATAATATCTTTCTGCTGCCCGTCTATTGTAGCGCTATGCTTGATATTCGAAATCGATCCTGCCTCGACCGCAGAGGTTATTCTATCAATCTGGGAATAGATGATCCCCTTGTCAGGTGCATTATTATATATCATTACCCCTGAATCGCTTACAACCCATTGCCATTGGTAATCCTTGAGATTAAACACAGAAAATAAAGCGTCAAAATATTTCTGATAATCAATGGTAACAACAATGTTCCCGGTGATCTCATTGTTTTCCAGGACAGGCAGATAATAATTATATCTTTTATTATCAAATGTAAGTTTTTCCGGGTATACCAGCTCGCTCTGGACATTTGTTATGAAGGTCAGAGGGAGCCAGGTGTCTTCATCTTTTTTAAGGGTATATGCGTTTCTTTTATTATCGTATAGTTTGATCCCGGTTATTAAGTCCTGATACTTGGAATAAAAAAGCTTCAGATTCTCTTCCACCCGTTTCTGTACCGACTGATCCGTAAAAAAATTCAGAAGGTCGTCAGGGTGGCTGATCTTTGTAAGGTCGCTTGTGAAGTTGTTGTTTGCATCATCGACGGCAAGACCAACAATCTGTACCTGCCTGTCAAGCAGTGTAGTGATATAATCGATCTGTTTATTATATAAGTCCCTGTAATAGAAAAAATTAGCAAGTAATATTATCAGAAATGCAGAGTATACTATTATCAGGAGTTTTTTCATTTGTGAGTCTTTTTGTTCGCCTGAGATTATAAAGATAAATTTAAAAAACAATTTGTATCAGGGATTATCTGTATTTACTGTTATCATCTTCAACAATATTTATATAGCTCCTGTATCGAAGTGGATCGATAAGTCCGTTTTCAACGGCTTTCCTGACTTCACATCCTGGCTCATCGAGGTGGAGACAGTTGTAAAACCTGCATTTTTCGGCTATTTTGAAGATTTCCGGGAAAAAATGATAGATTTCATTTTTATCCATATCAACAATACCAAAGCCCCTGATTCCGGGGGAATCAATAATGAATCCCCCAAAAGGCATCTTATGCATTTCAGGGAATGTGGTGATATGTTTGCCCTGCTTATGGTAATCTGATATTTCTCCTGTTTTCAGGTTTAAAGATGGGTGCATTACATTGAGAAGAGTTGTTTTGCCTACCCCCGAATTGCCTGCCAGCAGGTTTATCTTACCCGACATTTTACTTTTGAGCTGATCTATATTTAACTTTTCGGCAAGAGAAATTCTGAAGCATTCGTATCCAATCTTTTCATAAACTGATACGATCTGATCCATTTTACGTTTCTCCGGTTCGCCGTAAAGATCTGTTTTGTTAATAATAAGATACGCCGGTATTCTGTATGCCTCAGCTGAAATCAGGAACCTGTCAATGAATTCTACCGGTGTTTCAGGAAGAATTATAGTAATCATTAGGAATACCTGGTCGACATTTGCAGCAAGTATCTGGGCTTGTTTAGACAGGTTTGAGGCTTTCCTGAGTATATAATTCCTCCTGTCAAGGACTTCTGTTATGATCCCCGACCTGGTGGAGATATCGGGTTCAAAAAGCACATTATCGCCAACGGCAACAGGGTTGGTGGTCCTTATTTCCTGTACTCTGAATTTACCCCTTATTGAACACTCAATAATTTTACCCTCCCCGTACAGGACCCTGTACCGGCTTCCGGTGGATTTTATTACAAGACCCTGTTCCAAAGCCTGATTTTTATAAAATGCGTAGAGACGCCCAATTTGTGCGTCTCTACTATATTTCCAGGAACAATTTCACCTAATTATCTGATGCCATCAGAAGGAAAGGTTTCATCTCGAAGCTGTGATAATATGGCCTCAACCTTTCAGTGTTATAGTGTTCTGAAACCTTCACAACCTTCTTCGAGGAAGTGATAACGTCTATCGGAACATTATCATAGCGACCATTCTTCAGGACCACAATTCTTCCGTGAACGCCTTTAAGTATCAGGTCGAGTGCAAGATTACCATAAGCCATCGGAACAATTGAGTCAAGTGCATCAGGATCGCCGCCACGAACGAGGTAACCAAGCTTCTGATTTATGATATTTACTGTTTTACCTCCGTTATACTTGGCTGAAAGGTCTTTTATCTCCTGTGATACAACATCCCCTATTCCACCTAGTTTTGCATGCCCGTAAGCATCCCTTTCACTGTCGGAGAAAATCATTTCCCCTCCCTTGAACATAGCACCTTCTGAAACAAGAACTATTGAATACTTGCTTGGGTTATGGTTCCGGTCTTCAACAAGAAGCTTTGTAAGGAGATCTATATCAAATTTATATTCCGGGATAACGCACCTGTTTGCGGAACCTGCCATTGTGGGAAGCATTGCCGTGAAACCGGCATATCTTCCGAATACTTCAAGAACCATGATCCTTTCATGAGAACCGGCAGAAGTTCTGAGAGTGTTTGTCATCTGGATAGTCCGCGAAACACAAGTACTGAACCCGATACAATAGTCAGTTCCTGGAACATCATTATCCATAGTTTTGGGAATAGCGACAACTTTTACACCCTGCTTATAAAGATGAACACCATAGCTCAAAGTATCATCACCGCCTATAGGAACCAGGTAATCTACCCCAAGCCATTCAAGGTTCTTAATAATCTCAGGGGTCAGGTCATTCATTTCCGCATTATAAGTATCGCGGAGGTGCTCCGGAACGCTTGATTTAGACATATGGCTAGGCCTTGTCCTTGATGTATGGAGGAATGTACCCCCGGTACGTCCGGCTTTGTTTACTATATCATCTGTAAGTGGAATGAAATTGTTGCTGTTATCATATTTATGATCCCTGATAAGCTCTGTTATACCTGCCCATCCACGCCTGAGACCTATCACCTGATAGCCTTCCCGGTTTGCCCTGATGGTCACAGCACGTATTGCCGGATTCAGTCCCGGGACATCACCTCCGCCGGTGAGGATAGCGATTATACCTTTGGTTTTCTTCACGTTTACCATTTCTGTCTGCTTTTTTGTAGTTGCCATTTTGCTCTGTTTTTGAGACCTCTAAAGTATAACATTTTAGTATTATAGCAAATAACTACAGTAACATCTGCTGTTATTAAAGTTGATGTTAAAATTTTATAGCTATTAAGCCATTCTGTCTTACTTTTACATCATAAATGATAACGACATATTCAAATAACAATTCACGTGTCCTTTTTTCAGGAGGAAGCGGGCTTATTGGCAGGTATTTAACCTCACAGTTGCTTGCCGCTGGTTTTTCTGTGGCACACCTTTCACGGAAACAGGGTCATTTTGGTAGGGTCCGTGTTTACAGGTGGGATCCTGAAATGGGGTATATTGATCGAGAAGCACTGGCGGGAACAGATTACATTGTTCATCTTTCTGGAGAAAATATCGGGGATTCAAAATGGACAAAAAAAAGAAAAGAGGAAATCTTAAAAAGCAGGGTTGATCCGGCAATATTGCTCCATAAAATTATCACGGAAGAAAATATCCCTGTAAGAGCCTTTATTTCTGCTTCGGCTACAGGCTATTACGGGTCAGCTCCCACTGAAAAGATGTTTGTGGAGAATGAGCCTCCCGGCTCTGATTTCCTTGCTATGGTATGCCAGAAGTGGGAAGCTGCAGCGGATTGCTTCAGCAGCTCAGGCATTAGAACAGTGAAGATCAGGACCGGGGTCGTACTTGAAAAAAGCAGCGGCGTTCTTCAACGTATTCTGAATCCTGCCCGGTACGGATTATTATTTTTCCTGGGCAACGGACACCAGGTGCTCCCATGGATTCATATCAGCGACCTTTGCGGAATTTATCTGCATGCCATCAAAAATCAAGAAGTCTCAGGCGCATTTAATGCTGTTGCCCCGGGGATTGTTACACATAAACAGTTTATGCTTTCTCTGGCATCTAAGATGAACCATCCTGTCCTTAAACTTTATATTCCTTCAGTGGTAGTTTCGGCTATTCTCGGCCAGATGTCAGAATTAGTCCTGAAAGGCAACAGAATATCTTCTGCAAAAATCATTGATTCAGGGTTCAGGTTCAGCTATCCGGGCCTTGATGAAGCATTGGATGACCTGCTAAAGAATAAGAATTAGCCTATCCTTGAAAGGATCTCCAGCCTGCCGATATCGACAATCTCAATGGTTTTACCGAAAACCCTTATGATACCTTCCTTTTTAAAATCAGAAAGAGTCCTGATAACATTGGCGGTGCTCATTCCTATATAATCTGCAATTTCTTTCCTCGAAACAGGAAGGTCAAAAACTCTTGTATTGTAGATCTCGTTTGCAAAGTAGAGCATAATATATGCTACCCTGCCGACAAGGTTTCTTTGCCTGATGTCGAGAGTCTGGGTTATTATCTTTTCGTTGCCTTTTGCGACCTTGGAAAGAAGTCCCAGTGCAAATGCCCCGTTTTTTAACGAAAGCTCTTTAATAAAATCAAGTTTTACGGCACACACTACAGAATCTTCAACAGCAGCTATAGAATACCTGTATCTCTCTTCTGAAAAAATGCTGATGTTACTAACAAACTCGAAGGGCTTGGTAATGGTCACAACCTGTTCTTCCCCGGATGTTGTTTTTCTGTATAGTTTGACAAGGCCGCTTTTCAGGTATTTGAATGAGGAAATCTTATCCCCTTCATGGTGAATTACTTCACCTTTTCTGAAAAACAACTCTTCCTTGTTTTCACAAAGGTTCTGAATTGATTGTTCATCAAGAAATGAAAAGACCACTTCCCGAAAATCACAATTTTCACATATACACTTTTTATCCATTATCCCTTGTTCCCTTTGATCGGTCACAAATTTAAGATTTTAAAACAACAATGTATTTCCTCAATTTGTTTAATTGCCAAAATTGTTTTTGCTTTGAAATGTACTGCATTACAATTATTGTCCTGTTCATGAAATATACATCAGATTATCACATACATACTAACTTCAGCGACGGGAAAGCTGCTCCTGAGGAATATGTGGCGAGTGCAATTGCCTCCGGTATTTCTGAAATCGGCTTTTCCGATCACCTGACATTGTATAAAGGAATCCTTGAATGGAGTATGGTCCCGGAGAATCTGACAAGTTACCTGGAATACATGGAGAGGCTTAAAAGTGCGCATACCTCCTTTAAGATAAAAATCGGTCTTGAAATTGATTTCATCCCGGGTAAAGAGGAGGAAATCCGGTTATTTCTTGACAAAATCCCGGGTCTTGATTACAGAATCGGGTCTGTCCACTATCTGGGAGAAAAAACAGTTGATACAGGGCCTGATTTTTATGAAGGGGAAAATATCGATCGTCTATTTGAATCATATTTTGATTATGCCGGGGCAGCCGTTTCTTCCGGGTTATTTGATATTCTAGGGCACTGCGATTACATTAGGATATATGGCTACAAACCTTCCTTCAATCCTGAACCCCTCTACAGGAAACTTGCCATGACAATGTACCAGCATAATGTAGTTCTCGAAGTCAATACTAACGGGAAGAACAAACCTGTTGGGGATTTTTATCCCGACAGCCGTTTTCTAAGGGTTTTCAGGGAGGAAAATGTTCCTGTGTGTGTTAATTCAGATGCACATTTCCCTGCCAGGGTTGGTCAGTACTTCGATGAAGCTTATCAACTTGTAAGAGATGCCGGTTATACTGAAATGGTACTGTTTTCTTCCAGGGAAAGGACAATGGTAAAGTTCTGAATATTCCTCTTATACCAGGTGCAATTACTCTTTCAGGAAATAAGTGTGCTATCCGGTACCGGACTATTTTATCCCAGGATATGTTCCACGAATATTTTAATACCAATTGATATCAGGATCAAACCGCCGACAATTTCCACCCGCTGACCAAGTTTGGCACCGGCAGACTTTCCAATCCGTATAGCGGTCATCGATGCCAGAAATGTCACTACCCCGATTATAACACCTGAAAGCCATATTTTTATTTCAAGAATGGCAAAGCTTATTCCTACTGCAAAGGCATCAATGCTTGTCCCTATGGCCACAGCCAGAAGTTCTTTTGTTTTCGTATAATCTCTTCCCTCTTCATTTTCCTTTCTTTTGATTCCCTCAACCATCATCCTGATACCAAGGAAAGAGAGAAGACCAAGAGCAATCCAGTGATCGGCTGTTTTAATAAAATCGCTTACGAAATACCCCAGGAAATATCCTATGACCATAAGTCCGGCCTGAAAAACCGCCAGGACGATTGCAACACGAACAGCCCGCCAGAAGATTATTTTATTCTGGACAACACCAAATGACAGGGATACTGCGAATGTATCGAAAGATAATCCCAGGGCTACAAGCAGAATTGTCAACAAGTCCATAGCAGTTTTTTAACCTGCCAAATATAATAAAACATCATCGGCTGCTTTTAAAATTGAATGTCTATATTTGACCACCTTAATAACTGCAATATGAGGGCAGTCATACAACGTGTCAGCAAAGCATCCGTAAACATTGGCAATGCAATAAAATCCGAAATAGGCTCCGGGCTCGTGGTCCTTTTAGGTATTGAAGAAAATGACAACCTCGAAGATACAGAGTGGCTTGCGGGTAAGATTGTTCAGCTTCGCATTTTCAACGACAGCAACAAAATAATGAACCTGTCTGTCCTAGAAACTGATGGAAGAATTATGGTCGTAAGCCAGTTCACGCTTCATGCAAAAACCAGGAAAGGAAACCGCCCTTCATATATCAGGGCTGCAAGGCCTGAAATTGCCATACCTCTTTATGAAAGCTTTATAAAGACTCTAAAAGACCTTACTGGCAAGGAGATTGCCACAGGTGAATTCGGAGCGATGATGCAGGTTGGACTTGTCAACGATGGCCCCGTTACAATAATAATTGATACAAAAGTTAAAGAATAGTTCTTTTTATCTTAATATGAAATATCCCTCAGAAATATCAGACGAAAAAAAACTGAAGCAATCCGTTCTTCTTGTTGCTGCAATTGCAGCATTCCTGGTCCCCTTCCTGGGTTCCGCAGTAAACCTTGCATTGCCGGCAATTGGCAGGGAGTTTAATGCAAATGCTATAAGCCTGGGCTGGGTAATCAGCAGTTTTATTCTCTCGTCAGCAGTCTTTCTGCTTCCATTTGGAAGACTTGGCGATATAATCGGAAGGAAGAAGGTGTTCACTGCTGGGATTATTCTTTTTACCATTACCACATTTCTGATTGTTTTTTCCGGGAGCATTTATTCCCTCATCATACTCAGGATCCTCCAGGGATTCTCCTCAGCAATGATTTTCGGGACCAGCCTGGCAATAATTACTTCTGTATTCCCCCAGGGAGAAAGGGGACATGCAATGGGAATTTCAGTTACTGCCACTTATTTCGGGTTATCTGCCGGACCTGTCCTGGGAGGATTTCTCACAGAAACCCTGGGATGGCGAAGTATTTTTGGATCTCTTGTTCCAGTCGGAATAATTGCCCTGTGGTTTACAATAAAGAAAATGAAAGGGGAATGGGCTGAGGCAAAAGGTGAAAAATTCGACTGGCAGGGATCAATAATATATGGCCTTGCCCTTTCTTCATTCATGTATGGATTTTCAAGACTCCCGACAACAACAGGCTGGATACTTCTGGTAACAGGTATCCTTATTGCGGTGGTATTTCTTGTATTTGAAAAAAGGATTGACTTCCCTGTATTCGATGTCCGGCTGATTCTGAAAAACCGGGTCCTCGCGTTCTCAGGTCTGGCTGCCCTGATACACTATTCTGCAACCAGCGCCACCGGCTTTTTTATAAGTCTTTACCTTCAGTACCTGAAAGGATTTGATGCTCGCATTGCAGGGCTGATAATGATTTCCCAGCCTGTTGCAATGGCGCTCCTTTCACCATTGGCCGGGAAACTTTCAGATAAACGAAACCCCGGGGTAATAGCTTCAACAGGGATGGGCCTGACAGGTATCGGACTTATATTGCTTTGTTTTATTAATGAGAGTACACCGGTATATTTTATTGTCGGGTTACTGACAATCATGGGTATCGGGTTTGGCCTCTTTTCATCTCCAAATTCGAATGCAATTATGAGCTCTGTCGAAAAAAGATATCTGGGCATTGCTTCGGGTATTGTTGGAACAATGAGGATGGTAGGCCAGATGATGAGCATGGGGATAGCAATGATGCTTATCGCTTTATTTCTTGGAAAACAGACAATTAATCAGGCAACCCTGCCGGGATTAATTTCAGCGATCCGGACCGGCTTTATAATATTTTCAATACTTTCCGTCTTTGGGATCTTCGCCTCTCTTGCAAGAAACAATAAGTTAAACGGCAATTAAATCTTTTATATACCAAAAAATACTAAATTGACGCCATTCTTTCATGACTGCTCTACACTATGAATTAACCTATAAATTGCTGTATGACAAAATTATATGAAAAACTGGTTAAATCCTGTCCCTCAGAATCCGAGATTTCAAAGGGTCTGAAGAAGGTCAGATCTTCAATGCCTGAGGTTCCGGGGAAGCACCTGTTGATGAATATCCTGAATGTCATCGATCTGACCAGCCTGAACACTACCGATTATAAAAGCAATATTATCAGGCTTACCGGGACTGTTAATAGTTTCCAGGGCCGGTTCAGCAATATTCCTAATATTGCTGCAATATGTGTTTATCCCAATTTCGTTCCTGTTGTCAAGGAGAAACTTACTGCGAAAAATGTAAGGATTGCTGCCGTAGCAGGTTCTTTCCCCACATCACAGACCTTCAGGAGCATAAAGATTGCCGAATGTAAAATGGCAGCTGACGCCGGGGCAGAAGAAATTGATATTGTTATTCCCGTAGGTGCTTTCCTTGCCAAAGACTATTCTTTTGTTGCGGAAGAAATACAGGAGATTAAAGAAGCAATAGGCAACCGTTTGCTGAAAGTAATTGTAGAATCCGGATTGCTGGGCGATTCAGAACAAATATTCAGGGCATCTATGATAGCTATGGATGCCGGTGCTGATTTTATTAAAACCTCTACCGGGAAAGTAAATGTGTCGGCAACCCCGGAAACCGCCTGGGTGATGTGCAAGGCGATATCTGATTTCTATTCAGAAACCGGTATAATGGTCGGATTTAAGGCTGCCGGAGGTATTTCAACGGTAGAAGAAGCCCTGTTATATTATCAGATCGTTGAAGAATGCCTGGGTTCGGAATGGCTTAATAACAAATATTTCAGGATCGGAGCCAGCCGCCTGGCAAACAACATCCTTTCTGAAATTGCCGGAGAAAAACATGAGCACTTCTAAACAGGACCTGGTATTTCAGGATACTGTTAAGCTGAAGGTTGACACTTCTGCTAATAAGCAGGTCCTCAATACAGGAATTATAGTCATCCCCGATTCTCTTCACGGTAAAAAAAAAGAGATACGAAAATCTGTCCCCCGTTCAGAAATTTATGATACTGTTTCTGTCACAGTAAGGAATTCTGTTTCGGACATTACTTTTTATGACTCTTCAAATATTATTACCAGGATCGACAGGGGCCGTTTAAACGGCTTTCCCTTAAGCTTCATTGAAAAAAACAGGAAGCACGAAGCTGAAGCCAGGAGCGCACTGATGAATACGTTGCACGTGGGGAAACAGCTACCTGAGAAGCCTTTTCATCATGACTGCTTTATATTTTTTATAATCATTGCTGCATTTTTATATGCATCCCTGCCGGTTTATTCTAAGAAACTATTCCCGGGAGCAACCAGGTTTTTTCTTTTCCGGGGAATTGGAGAGCCCGAATCAAGAGAGGTGTCAGAATTATTCCACTGGCAGGCTACACTCTTCAACCTTGTTACTTTCTTTAACCTTGCACTACTCATATTCTGCACATCGGCTTACCTGGAGATCAATACCGGTGATGTATCCTCTTTTATTGTCTGGGCAATAGCATTCGGTATCATTATCGTGGCCGTGACAATGCGGCATGTGGTCTGTTTCTTTACGGGATTGTTAAGCGGAAAAGAAGAAATTTTCAACGAATATATTATCACCGTCTATCAGACCTATCGCTATATGGGTTTCATTTCTATTGCCATGGTTATGCTCCTGGCGTATACATCAATATTCTCTCCAAAAGTCATACTTATTACGGGTTTTGTCTCATTTGGCGTGCTTTACCTTATGCGCACCTGCCGCCTGCTTTTAATTTTTATGAAGAGGAATGTTTCGATATTATATTTGATTTTATACCTTTGTGCGCTGGAAATTTTACCTGTAGCCGTGGTAATCAAATATGTTACAGGTCTCTTTTAGGTCGGCGATTGAAATTTGTTTGGTGAAATTAAAGCTGTAAGGAGTTGAAAATAAGGAAGATTTTAGTATCGCAGCCAGAACCGATGAATCCGAAATCTCCATATTTCGATCTGGCAAAGAAATACAACCTGAAGATAGACTTTAAGCCGTTCGTGCAGGTTGAGGGAATCTCTTCAAAGGATTTCCGTCATCAGAAAATCAATATTCTTGACTTCACGGCAGTGATTTTTACAAGTAAAACAGGTATAGATCATTTCTTCAGAGTTTGCAATGAACTGAGGATAGTTGTTCCCGATACCATGAAGTATTTCTGTATTACCGAAAATGTGGCTTTTTATCTGCAGAAATATATTGTTTACAGAAAACGCAAGATCTTCCATGGAAAAGCAAAATTCCAGGATCTAATCGATGTAATCGTGAAGCACAGGGAAGATAATTTCTTTGTCCCTCTTTCGGAACCACATAACGCAGAAATTCCCGATCTTCTTGGTAAAAATAATATCAAATATACAATCGGAACTCTTTACAAAACAATCAGCAGTCACTTCTCCAACAACCCAAAGGATTTTGATTACGATATTCTTGTTTTTTACAGCCCTACCGGTATAAAATCACTTAAGGAAAACTTCCCTGATTTTGTACAGGGCGACGTGAAGATAGCAGCTTTCGGGCCTACTACGGCCTGTGCCGTTGAACAGGAAGGACTTAGACTGGATATAAATGCTCCAAATCCTAAAGCTCCGTCCATGACAATGGCCCTTGATATATTTCTCAAGGAATATAATAAAAATCCCAGGTAGAAAGAACCGGCCCTGGTTCCTGGGATTAATGAATGAAGGAGACGTTCCATAAATCAGAAAGGCTTTGCAGCAAAAAAGTCATTTCCTTTCTATTCGAGAAGGGAAATTCGCTTTATACCCCATTATTTAAGGTTGTCTGGACGATAAGTCCCGAACCTCTTAAAGACCCTGCACAGGTTGCTTTCAGTGTCTCGAAAAGAAATTTCAGGAAAGCCATCCACCGGAACCTTATAAAACGAAGGCTCAGGGAAGCCTACAGGAAAAATAAATATCTTCTGTACAATACCCTGACTTCTTTTGAAACAACAATGGTATTTATTATCATTTTCAGAGGAAATAAGATTTGTGATTTTCAGACAATTGAAAAGTCAATGATTGAGCTGCTCGCAAAGCTTGACAGTGAGATCCGGGAATCCAATCTGAATTGTTAAAGTTGTATTAATTATTTCCCGCAGGCCCCCTTTACAAAATATTCTTTTTATTTTCGTCGTTCAAAATCAGGCAAATACTACATAATGAAAAAGATACGATCAAGGAAACTGGCATTAATTCTTAGTTTGCTTTTACTTGCAGGTGTAAGCACAGGTTTTTTTGTTTTACAGGATTCCCGTGATTTCAGGATAGCCAAAAATCTCGATATCTTCTTTTCCCTCTTCAGGGAGCTCAATACCTTCTATGTCGATGAAATAAATCCTGATAAAATTATCAGGACCGGCATTGATAATATGCTTAAAACATTAGATCCATATACTGTTTACTTCCCTGAATCTGATGCTGATGAGTTTGCTATCCTTACAACAGGGAAATATGGAGGCATAGGCTCCCTTGTCCGTGGAGGTGGAGAATATGTAGTTATAAGCCAGGTATATAAAGGTTTCCCCTCAGACCGCGCCGGTATTAAGGCAGGGGACCTGATCATTAAAGTTGACGGAGTGTCGCTTAAAGGCATGCCATCCGAAAAGGTAAGTGATAAGCTTAAAGGGAATCCCGGTACTGAGATCACCGTTACCATTTCGAGGAATGGAAAAGAAATGGATTTCATGATGAAAAGAGAAAAGATCAGTATCCCTTCTGTTCCATATTTCGGTATGATAGATTCAAAAACCGGGTATATCAGGTTTTCCTCATTTACCCAGGATTGTATCCAGGAGGTTAAAAATGCCCTTGTTACCCTTAAGGCAAACAATCCCCGCCAGATAATTCTCGATCTCAGAAGCAATCCCGGCGGGCTGCTTACCGAAGCAGTGGAAATAGTAAACCTGTTTGTCGGGCCAGGGAATAACGTGGTCTCAACAAAGGGAAAAGTAAAACAGTTTGATGAGGATTTTAAAACAACACGTGCCGCCGTTGATGAAAAAATACCCCTCGCTGTTCTGATAAACAGGGGTTCTGCTTCAGCTGCCGAGATAGTTGCAGGAGCTATTCAGGATCTTGATCGTGGCATTATTGTCGGACAGCGATCTTATGGTAAAGGATTAGTCCAGGTGACAAGGCCATTGAGTTATAATACACAGCTTAAAGTTACCACTGCAAAATATTACATCCCCAGCGGCAGGTGCGTCCAGGCCCTTGATTTCTCTCACCCTAATGAGGATGGAAGCGTCGGTTATATCCCCGATTCTCTCATATCGGAATTCAAAACCAGGAATGGAAGAATAGTTAAGGATGGAGGCGGTATCACTCCTGATATTGAAAGCCTGCCTGAATCTCTGAGCCAGATAACGGCCGAACTCTACCTGAGAAATTACATCTTTGATTTTGCCACCCAGTACTTCTGGGCTCATCCGGATATTAAAAATCCTTCAGACTTTGTATTTACCGACCAGGATTATAAAGACTTCCAGAAAATGCTTGAAAATCGCAATTTCAACTATAAAACTGAAACAGAAAGTTCTCTTAATGAGCTTATTGATAACGCCAAAAAAGAAAAATATTTTGAGATTCACAAGGATCAGCTGCTTGCACTACAAAAAGACCTTTCTCACAGCTTAACCCAGGATCTGACTCTTTTCCGTCCTGAAATTACCGAGCTCCTAGAGGAGGAAATTATTGGCAGGTATTTTTATGATGATGGGGCTATCGCCTGGGGACTGAAAGACGATGAACAGGTAAACAAAGCCATCGAGGTCCTTGACAATCCGGCCAGATATAGTTCTGTTCTGAGTGGCAAGTCCGGCAATCTTTTAATAAGCAGCAGAACCACTCCGGAAACAGGTTTATTAATTAGAGTCGGGAAAAGGAAGGGATTCAGGGATTCGGTTTAGGCAAGTTCATTACCTTTCCATTCATGGGTATTGTCTTCAAAGATCTCTTTCTTCCAGACCGGTAATCTTTCTTTAATCAATTCAACAGCCCTGGTGCAGGCTGCCATTGCCTGATGCCTGTGCCCTGCTGAAACCACTACGAGCAAAGATATTTTCCCTGCCATAACAACTCCTGTAGAATGCAGGATCCGGATATTTTTCACATCTTCAAATTCTTTCAGGAGAGACCCGATAATGTTCTCCCCTTCCTTACTTGTCATCTTTTCATAAGCAGAGTATTCAATTGCCTTTACTCTTTTCAACCCTTTTATATCAGCACGTACCTGTCCCAGGAAAAGAGAATGCGCTCCTTGCTCCGTGCTCTTTTCCATACGGGCTATATAATCAGCAATGATCTCCCCCGTAATAGGTCCGTTTACAAGAAAATCAGGTGTCATAAATGGATATTTAATTATCCTCCGGCAAAAGGCGGCATAAATGCCACTTCATCTTTATTTTTAAGGACCGGCGGTTCATCAGTTATCTCAAAGTTTACTGCCACACGATAGTTATAGTGCTGTAATTCGGGATAATCATCCGTTATTCTGTGCATAAGATCCTCATAGGATGTTACATCACGATAATGCCTGAACATTGTTTGTGTCACTTCTGCAAGAATTCCAAAAAACAAGACTTTAATTTCCATCCGGTGATTCTGTATCTTCTGTTTACTTGCCTCTTCTGCAGGCATACTCTTACTTACAAGTTGAATCTTTCTGAAATAGCAGTTTTATTTTGCTTCAAACCAGTTTCTTCCTGTTCCCCAGTCAACCGACAGGGGTATGTCAAGCTTTGCTGCATCAGACATTTCATGAATAACCATTTCCTTAAGTCTTTCAAGTTCATTTTCAGGGACTTCGAAAATAAGTTCGTCATGAACCTGGAGAATCATTTTTGATTTATACTTTTCTTCTTCGAGCTTTTCATGTATCCTGACCATGGCGATTTTAATAATATCGGCCGCAGTCCCCTGTATTGGTGCATTTATGGCATTCCGTTCAGCATTCCCTCGAACAACCTGGTTCCGGGAATGAATGTCACGAAGATATCTTCTCCTGCCGAACATTGTTGTTACATATCCGTTTTCACGAGCCTTCCTGATGCTTTCATCCATATAGATTTTTATACCCGGATATGAATTGAAATAGCCATCAATAAGATCTTTTGCTTCTTTTCTCCCAATAGTCAGCCGTTCTGAAAGTCCGAATGACGATATTCCATAAATGATCCCGAAATTGGCTGTTTTGGCTCGGCTTCTCATCTCCCTGGTGATATCCTTAATGTCAACTCCGAAAATTTTGGCAGCCGTTGCTGCATGAATATCATTGCCTGAAAGGAAGTCGGAGATCATGCTTTTATCGCGGCTGAGATGGGCCATGAGCCTCAGTTCGATCTGTGAATAGTCAGCTGCAAAGAAGAGGTTTCCTTCAGCCGGGACAAATGCCTTTCTGATCTCACGGCCTCTCTCATCCCTTACAGGAATGTTTTGCAGGTTGGGATTGTTGGAACTCAGCCGGCCTGTTGCAGCAACCGCCTGGTTGAATGAGGTATGGATCCTGCCCGTTTTACTGTCAACAAGCTGTGGAAGCGCCTCAACATAAGTTGAAAGTAATTTTTTCAGCCCCCGGTATTCCAATACCTTATCGATAATCGGATGCTTGTGGGCAAGCCGCTGCAGTATCTCCTCATTAGTAACAAATTGCCGGGTACTTGTCATCCTGGCTTTATCATCCAGTTTTAGCCGTATAAATAGTATGTCCCCGAGTTGTTTGGGAGAAGAGATATTGAATTCAGTACCAGCCAGTTTATAAATTTCAGTCTCAAGGACTATAATATCATTTCTCAAATCTTCGGCACTTTTTTTAAGTGCATCCTTATCAAGAATTACACCGTTCCGCTCCATCCTTGCAAGTACCTTAATAAGCGGCATTTCAATGGATGAAGCAAGGTCAGCCAGTCCCTCAGTTCTTATTCTTGGTTCAAAAACATTTTTCAGTTGCAGGGTCACATCGGCATCCTCGACGGCATACTCTTTAAGCCTCTCGGTATCAACTGTCCGCATGTTCTTTTGAAAATCACCCTTCTCTCCAATCAGCGATTCTATATGAACAGGGCTGTAAGAAAGATATGTTTCTGATAGCAGGTTCATATTGTGTCTCATGTCTGGTTCAAGCAGATAATGAGCGATCATCGTATCGAACAGCGGACCTTTTACATCAATTCCATAATTTGCAAGAACATGAATATCAAACTTCATATTCTGGCCAATTTTAATTATCCCTGGGTTCTCCAAAACAGGCCGTATCATGTTCAGAATCCAAAGAGTCTCTTCCTGCGATTCAGGAAAGCGGATAAGATATCCTGAATTTTTCTCCCACGAAAAGGCAATTGCCACAAGTTCAGCATCAAGCGGATTAATACTTGTAGTTTCAGTATCAAAGCATATCTCGTTAACTTTTAATGCATTGCTCACAAACTCTTCCAGTGATGCTTCACCGGAAACCAGGATATAGTTATGAGGAACATTTGTAATATCTGATTTAATGGCCGGGGCTGATGGTTCCTCAGCGCTAAAAAACAGAGAACCCTGTACTGATCCGGCAATATTCTGTTCCTTTGGTAAAGGAGTCGGTTCAATTGATAAAGGTTTTTCTTTCTTTTCAATCTCGGAGAGGATCCTTGCTGCAACCGTCCTGAATTCCAGTTCATCAAACAGAGCTTTTAGCTTGACAGTATCGGGGACTTCCGTTTCGAGAGCCTTTTCATCAAGTGAAACAGGGACATTAAGATCGATTGTTGCCAGTTTTTTCGATAACAGTATTTTATCCCTGTTATTTTCTATTATCTCCCTGAGTTTCCCTTTTAGCTTATCTGCATTCTTTAATACTTCTTCTGCAGACCCGTATTCAGAAACCAGTTTCATGGCAGTTTTCGGACCCACACCCGGGGCTCCAGGGATATTGTCTGCAGTGTCACCCATCAGTGCCAGGATGTCAATCACCTGCCTGGGATCGTTAACAGAAAACTCCCGTTTTATATCAGCAACTCCCCACTGGACTGATTCATTTCCGCTTCGTGACGGTTTGAACATCAGTATGTTTTCTGTTACAAGCTGTGCAAAATCCTTGTCGGGAGTCATCATATATGTTTTGAATCCCTTTTCAGAAGCCTTATGCGCAAGAGTACCTATTACATCATCGGCCTCAAATCCCGGGCAGTCTATAACAGGGATCTTATATGCTTCTATAAGTCTTTTAATATACGGGACAGACTTTTTAATATCTTCCGGCGTTTCGTCGCGGTTTGCCTTATACTCACTGTACATCTCATGCCTGAAGGTAGGTGTGGGAGTATCGAATACCACGGCGATATGTGTTGGATTCTGCTTCTGAAGAACTTCCTCCAGGGTCAGAAGAAATCCGAAAATTGCTGATGTATTAAGCCCTTTCGAGGTTATCCGGGGATTTTTAATAAAAGCATAATAAGATCTGAAGATCAAGGCATATGCATCCAGCAGGAATAATTTCTTTGTGTTTGAATCCATGTAAGATCCTATTATTGGTTTAAGGTTTGAGCAACAGATCTTTGAAGCTTCCTGGTTTAAAACTAAGTTTACCACTCCCGGAAGTCCACCCTGCACTATTTAATCATTATCAGAAGCATGCCATTCAGCAAAAGATTTTGCTGTTTCGTATAACTTAAGACTATGAAGGAAGACTCCTTCCGGAAACTCATTTTTAAGACGGTCAGCAAAATCAGCAACCAGGTTTTCACATGTAGGCTGATAGTCAACAATAACAGTGTTACCAAATGTCTTTTCCATCATTTCCATCTTATCCCTGTTGAAATCCCTGCTTAATACCACAGAATGGTCAAACTGATTAACAATTTTCCCCATTACAATGTTTTTAAGGTCAGTAAAATCAATTACCATCCCGTTCTTAGGATTTGAAAGGTCGTTTACCGGTACGCCGGCCAATGTAACGAAAAGCCTGTATGAATGTCCATGTACATTTCTGCAGGGACCATCGTAGTTTCCCAGAACATGTGCCATTTCAAAAGAAAATTCCCTCGTTACCCGTATAATTTTACTCATATCCAGGACCAATTAAATGATTGTGCCAAATTTAGTTATTCCGCCGTTAAAAAGACATGTTTTCCGGAATGCTTTGATTATCAAAAAAGTAATATATAACATAGTTTAACACAAGGTTTTCAATATTTGTCGTAAATTTGCACTCTTTCTATAACTAAATGTTCTGAATGCATGGAAGATAATCAGTTGAAGCTGACATTCCCCTCTCTGTTTAATGAAACATTGAGCAAATTCGGGAACCGGGATGCATATTCATTCGTTGGGGAAGATCCGATAACATGGGAAGCAGCAGGAAGGCGTATTAGTGCGATTACCACATTGCTCGAAAGAAAAGGTATCTGTCCTGGCGATAAGGTTGCTCTTCTTAGCACCAATATGCCTAACTGGGGCCTTGTCTATTTCTCAATCACATTTATGGGGGCAGTTGTTGTTCCTGTATTACCTGACTTTTCAGGTACCGAGGTACAAAATGTGCTTGAACATTCTGAATCGAAAGCACTATTTATCTCTTCCGGCCTGTTAAGCAGGATTGAAGGTTTCAGTTCTGATACCCTGAAAACAATAATTCAGATAGAGGATTTTTCAATCATCTCTTCTGAAAACGACTATGTATATGTTAATGATGCTGTACCCCAGCACACTTATGAACCCTCCGAAGAAGATCTTGCTTCCATAATTTATACCTCAGGGACTACAGGTCGTTCAAAAGGAGTGATGCTGACTCATAAAAACATCTGTTTCAATGCTTTACGGGGTAAAATAATTCAGCCCGTTGATGAACACGACCGCTTTTTATCTGTTCTGCCACTGTCGCACACATATGAAAATACACTGGGGCTTATTCTTCCGCTCCTGGGTGGTTCTTGTGTATATTACCTCAGGAAGCCGCCAACCCCACCGGTCCTTTTACCTGCACTGGAGCTTGTTAAACCGACAGTTATGCTGACAGTCCCGCTGATTATCGAAAAGATCTACTTCAATAAGATCCTGCCGACATTCAGGGAAAAATTCATCCTGCGGATGCTATACAAAGTGCCGGTATTCAGGAAAGTTCTGAATGCTGCCGCAGGCAAGAAACTATATAAAACGTTCGGAGGACATCTTAAGTTTTTCGGAATCGGGGGAGCGAAGCTTAATAAGTCTGTTGAGAAATTCCTTAGCGAAGCAAAATTCCCATATGCCATTGGTTACGGCCTCACAGAAACGGCACCCCTTCTTGCAGGAGCTAACCCGGCAAAGACTGTATTTACATCAACCGGACCTGCAATAAAGGATATTGAGCTCAAAATAAATAATCCCGACAAAAAAACCGGGGAGGGAGAAATCTGGGCACGGGGAGCTACAGTAATGAAAGGCTATTTCAAAGAACCGGAAATGACTTCTGAAGTTATTACTCCCGATGGTTGGTTCAGGACCGGCGACCTTGGGACTCTTGACAAGAACAATAATCTGTATATTAAGGGAAGGCTCAAAAATATGATTGTCGGAGCCAGCGGGGAAAATATTTATCCTGAAGAAATTGAATCAGTAATAAATAATTTCCGCTTTGTGGTTGAATCGCTTGTGGTTCAAAAGAAAGGGAAGCTGGTTGCCTATGTACACCTTAATATGGAAGAGCTGGAAAAGAAATATCAGCACCTGAAACAGGATATGTCCGATAAATTTGAGGAAACAAAACAGGAGCTGCTTGCAGAACTTAAGGAATATGTGAATTCCCAGGTTAATAAATTCAGCCAGATCTATAAAGTTGAACTGCAGCCTGTTCCATTCCAGAAAACAGCAACACTTAAGATCAAGAGATTCCTTTACACTTAATACCGGGTTATAGGGCACTCTTATTTTTGAGAGGCGATCGTCCCGGGAACCGCCAGAAAATAAGAAACCCTTTTATGCAAGACCATAAAAGGGTTAATTATTATAAGGGCATTTTGATTATTTTAAAGCTTCAAGATATAACCTGTTCACTTCGTCCCAGTTTACTACATTCCAGAACGCTTCTACATAATCTGCTCTTTTGTTCTGATATTTAAGATAGTAAGCGTGCTCCCATACATCAATTGTAAGAAGCGGCTTGCCCTTTAATGGAGACAGATCCATAAGAGGATTATCCTGGTTAGGAGTGTTCCCAACTGCCAGAGTTTTGTCGGGTGTCATTACGAGCCATGCCCATCCGCTTCCAAAACGTGTCTTGGCTGCATTGCTGAATACCTCTTTAAACTTATCAAATGATCCGAAAGCTTTATTGAGTGCAGCTGAAAGTTCCGGAGAGGGTCCGGATGTGCCTTTACGGAGATTCTTCCAGAAGAACACATGATTATAATATCCGCCTCCATTATTCCTTAATGCATCCCCGGCTTTTGAAACTTCAGCAAAAACCTTCTCCACAGGAGTGTTTTCATATGCTGTCCCTTTTATGGCAGCTACATAATTATTGAAATATGTCCTGTGATGCCTGTCATAATGAATTTCCATTGTTCTTGCATCAATGTATGGCTCCAGTGCATCATACGAATAAGGCAATGCAGGAAATTCCTTCAAACTTAAATTTTCCATAGTAATATTATTTATAGTTATTAATTCACCAGCAAACGATCTGCCTGAGATAACTGTTGCGGCAGCTCCTAATCCAAGATTTCTGATAAAATTTCTCCGTTCCATCTCTTGAAAGTTTTCTATAGAACAAAAGAAACCGGTGAAAGTTCAAAATAATCAGGGTTGGATCATCCATTCCCGATTCTTTCAAAGACAAAATTATTGTATATTATGCAACTTTTAGAGTAATTTTACAGTTATATATTCATAAATTCAAGATAAAACTAATATTACTGCCAATATGAAAAAATCCTTTACTTTATTGCTGATAAGTTCTTTAATCGCGGTATTTATGACCGGGTGCAAGGACAAACCGGGAGATCCTCCTGTTTTACCGCCTGTAGAATCCATGGCGATAGATTTTTCCAATTTTGAATCAGGGAAAAAATCAGCAGATATTGTTCTGCCAAAGGGCGTGGAAAACAGCAACTGGGAGTTTGCAGCTCTTGTTGCAGGATATTTCAGGACAGTTGCGTTTGTTACGCTTGCTGTTCCAGTATATTCCTTTCAGCTTGCTATTGACCAGGATCCTGTTTATCTTGACAATAAGACCTGGCAGTGGAGCTATGACGCCAGGGTTTTCACAATAACATACAAAGCCAGGCTTACCGGACAGATCCGTTCATCTGATGTCCTGTGGAAAATGTATATTACCAGGGAAGGTACCGGAGGTTTCAGTGAATTTCTCTGGTTTGAAGGGACTTCCGACCTTGATGGAAAAGGAGGAACCTGGACTCTCAATCATAGTGCAACCTACCAGGAACCAGTCCTTGAAATCACATGGGAGGGGAATGGCACTGATGTGACCTATGTCAAATATACCTATGTTAGGGTGTTGAATGACGCACGTGTTGCTGATCCTTTCAAAACCAGCTATATTGAATACGGGACAACAACAGGCACCTATGATTCATACTATAACATTTATTATTACAACCTGTCAGCATTTTCGACCATGAACGCAGAATGGAGCTCCTCAGGCCTGAACGGAAGAGTCAAATGCCAGGCCTTTTTCGCAGATGACTCGTGGCATTGCTGGGATGGAAATTATGTAAATGTGTCATGTAATTAATTCTTTTTCAGAATACTAAAATAAAAAAGGGATGCCTGTTCCGGCGTCCCTTTTTTTTGCTGCCTGGTGATATTAATTTTCAGCAGCTGTTTTTTTCAGCTCATCTGATTCAACAATGCTGATGCCGGAATCACGGTTTATCAGGTTAATCATAGCCCTTGCAACATCCAGCCCGTGTATTGCCCTGAACCTTTTCATCTTTCCGGTAAGCAATGGCTGGACTGTTTTCATTACAACCTTACCAACAATCTCGGCTGCCCGTTTCTCTTTTCTGTCGCCAAGAAGCATGGATGGCCTCACAATCACCGTTCTTTCAAAACCTATTTTGATTATTCCCTCCTCCATCTCTCCTTTTATCCTTAGATAATAGTTCCTGGATGCTGGTGTCGCACCGATAGATGAAACAACAGCAACCCTCTTCGTTCCATTGGCATGTGCCATCCTGGCAACCATCACCGGGAGATCCCGGTCGATCTTTTCCATATTTGCAATGGATCCTGCCTTTTTAATTGTTGTGCCCAGGCAAATGAAAAGATCATCCCCTTTTATCCGTTCAGCAATGCCTGCCGGATCAGAGAAATCTGTGACAATCTCTTCCATCCCCGGAATTGAAATACCAGTGGTCTGCCTGACAAAAATCCTGATTGAAGAATAAGTTTTTGACGATTCCATAGCCTCAAGGAGCAGGTTCCCTACAAGCCCGGTGGCGCCAAATACAATTGCAGTCTTTCCCTCCATAATAGATCATTAAAATCTAGTGAAAGTTACTAAAAAGCATCTTCAGTAAAAATTTTAATTTCAAATAGATTTGGTTTAACCAAAATATTAACTTTACTTTGCAACTCAAAGTACTTTTTTATCATGAATAATCAAACAGAATATTTTGAAGATCTCAGGATCATAAAAAAGGTGATGGAAGAATCTTCCCGCTTTCTTTCACTGAGCGGACTTGCAGGAGTGTATGTGGGATTGATTGCTCTTGCCGGGGCGGCGATTGCATCAGTAATGATTCTTAATGGTCATTTTATCCTTTCCGGAGAAGTTTTCAGTAATATATCCGGAGAGGAGCTGTCACTGCTTAAGATAAAACTGGTACTTCTCTCGGCTGGTGTAGTGATCCTGGCATTGTTAATGGGCACATGGTTCTCCTGGAGGAAGTCAAAAGCAAAAGGCCTTCAGATATGGACTCCCGTATCAAGGCGATTTCTTGTAAGTCTTCTTATACCTCTTGTTACCGGGGGCATTATGATCACTATCTTCTATTTTAAACAGGAGTGGATCTTCATTATACCTTCAATGCTGATATTTTATGGTATCGCACTTGTAAGCGCCACCAAGTTCACTTATAATGATATTTTTTACCTGGGACTGCTTGAAATTATATCAGGACTGACCGCTGCAGTCTTCCCGGCTCTCGGCCTTCTCCTCTGGTCCCTTGGCTTTGGATTGCTTCATATTGCTTACGGGGTAATTATGTACAGAAAATACGAAAAATGAAAGTTGATATTACCAGCTTAAGCAAGTACTTTGAGAATCGTATCAGGTTGGGTATAATGTCAATCCTGATTGTTAATGATTCTTATGATTTTAACAGCCTTAAAGCTGCATTGGGGGTAACAGACGGTAACCTTGCCAGCCACCTGAAGGCTCTCGAAGAGAACGGACTTATCATGGCCACAAAGAAATTTATTGGTAAAAAGCCCAATACAAGCTATTCCACAACTGCAACGGGAGAAAAACTGTTCAGGGATCATCTTAAGGCACTTGAAACTATTCTTCGTAACAAATAATTTTTTTTACTATAATACTTTGCATTTCAAAGTACTTTTAAATCAAATTAACTATGAAAATCGAAATCAGTGACAACAAAAAATGGCAGCACTCCTTTACTTTAAAGATAATATTGCTTGCCGTAATGGGATTATTTCTTCTGATACCCCTGGAATTGATCAAATCGATCATCAGTGAAAGGCAGCAGAACTCTGAAAAGGTAAGGCAGGAAATAGCTTTTCAATGGTCCGGGAAACAGACAGTTTCAGGACCAGTATTAAACATCCCGGTTAAAATCCCGGCTGAAAATGAAAAAGAGAAGCCTGGCAGGGTGGTTTATCATATTATGCCTGAAACTTTAAATATTAAGGGCGCTGCCTCAACAGAAAGACGGCACAGGAGCATTTATGAAGCAGTTGTCTATAACTCCACGCTGAACATTTCAGGTGAATTTACCATCCCGGAAATTGTACCTGAAGAGGGTGGCGAAATACTCTGGAAAGAAGCATATTTTACAATGGGAATAAGCGACAATCGCGGAGTAAAGGGTTCGGTATTATTGAAAACAGGTGCTAAAACCGTTGAGGCCATCCCGGGGTTAAGAGATTTTGAGGTTTTAAAAACCGGCATTACTTTTCCTTTCCCCGCAAATGAAACGGAAAAGACATTGCCTTTTGAGATAAACCTGGATCTTTCGGGTTCGGGAGATCTTGGATTTACTCCCCTTGGGAAAACAACGAATGTTACTCTTTCATCTCCCTGGGAATCTCCGGGGTTCAATGGAAATTTTCTGCCTGTAAAACGGGAAATAAGCACAACAGGTTTCTCTGCAAACTGGCTGGTAACAAACCTTAACCGTAATTTCCCCCAGATCTGGAGAGGCAATGAATTTAACCCGGCAAACGACACTTTTGGGGTAGAATTTGTCCTTATGGCTGATCACTATCAGAAGTCGCTCAGAAGTGCCAAATATGGCATATTATTCATAGCCCTGACGTTTCTTGTGCTTCTTTTTGCCGAAATGTCAACAGGAGAAAGTCTTCCTGTTTTAAGTTATATTCTTGTCTCGCTGGCATTAGTTCTCTTTTTCTCGCTTCTAAATGCCCTCAGTGAACATATAGGATTCAATATGGCATACCTGGTTGCATCATTTTCAACAATTACTATGATTGTTTTATTTCTGTGGAAGCTTGTGAAAGATCATAAGCCTGTTCTGCTGGCCGGGGGAATGCTGGTATTCCTTTATGCTTTTACATATATTCTTCTTACCCTTAATGACTATGCATACCTTGCAGGGAATATCGGGTTATTCATCCTGCTGGCAGTTACTATGGCGCTCTCATTGAAATTCAAAGGAATGAACAAAGTTCAGCAAAATGATATTCATGAGAATCTCTAATACGGCTTATTCTTATTAATTAGATCCCCCTTTCATGTTTCTGTCACGGGAAGCTAAGAATCGCTTCACTGTCAATAACATGAGAGGGGTTTTTAATGCCTGGATTATATTCTTTTAGCCTGACAGCATTGTTTTACGGCTGATAATTTGTTACTTTGCCGCCCTTATACATTAAAAACTGATGTCAGCAGCAAAAAAGTCATTTCTGTTTGTAGCCCTGATCCTGATTATTGACCAGGTACTGAAATTTTGGGTAAAGACCCATATGCAGATTGGCGATGAGATCCATTTATTTGGCAATAGAGGCATGCTACACTTTATCGAAAATAATGGAATGGCTTTTGGCATGGAAATGGGGGGCAAAACAGGAAAGTATATACTTAGTATTTTCCGGATGATTGCAATTACCGGGATCGGCTGGTTTCTTTATTCAATAATTAAAAAGAAAGTAAACATTGCCCTGGTTCTTGCTGTAAGTGCAATTCTTGCCGGTGCAATAGGGAACCTTATCGACAGTGCCTTTTATGGATTGATCTTTAGTGAAAGTTATGCTGCTCCGGCAATATTATTCCCCCCGGGAGGAGGATATTCCTCGTTTCTTCAGGGTAGAGTTGTTGATATGTTCTATTTCCCTGTAATCCAGACCCACTGGCCTGACTGGTCTCCCATTCATACCGGTGAATCTTTTGTTTTTTTCAGACCAATATTCAATATTGCCGATTCGGCGATTACCTGCGGAGTTCTCTCCATAATGATCTTTCAGAAGAGAATGTTCCGTGATTTCAAGTAGAATCTGAAGCACATCAAAACAGCTGAAATATTTATTGAAGAAAGACCTCTTTCCAGGCAACTATACCATACTTATACATTACTTCTGTAAAAGCCTAGCTCCTGCAACAATCCTGGACACTTGCCAGTACACTCCTCAGGTCGGGGTGCTTAAGATAATACCAGGTGTTTTTACCTTCCCTTTTTGATGCAAGGACCCCTCTGTCTTTCAGGATCACCAGGTGATGAGATGCAGTAGCCTGTTCTATACCCAACTTTTTATGAATTTCCGTCACGGTTCTCTTTTCACCGTCCTCGAGGTATTGCACTATTGATATCCTTATAGGATGAGCTATTGCCCTGAGCATTCCTGCTGCCTTTTCAAGTATCTCCGGGTTAAGTTCTTTCAACTCCATTTTAATCTAATTTCATTCAAATATATATAAATATGTTAATATATAAGCAGGTGGTGGTAATCATAGGTGATGGTTCAGGAAAGTTCTGAATATTCAAACATCTTAAACTTAAGTCTCTTACTCTTTTAAATTATTATCTTTGGCCGAAATAATCCGGCATGTCGGTACTTGGAGATATAAAGAGACCTGTTGAGAGGGAGATGGCTGAATTCGAATCGTACTTTAACACGACGATGAAAAGCAATATTCCTTTGCTTAAGGTTATTCTCAATTATGTACTGCGGCGAAAAGGGAAACAGATGAGGCCGCTTCTTGTACTACTTACCGCGGGCCTCAACGGAAAAATAAATCAGTCTTCATATGTTGCCGCGACCCTTATCGAGCTGCTTCATACTGCTTCACTTGTTCATGATGATGTGGTCGATGAGGCAGAAGAGCGTCGTGGTGCACTATCCATAAATGCCCTCTGGAATTCAAAAATCGCTGTTCTTGTCGGGGATTATATGCTTTCCAAAGGATTACTCGTGAGTGTTGAAAATTCCCGTTATGATATGCTTGAAATTGTTTCTGAGGCAGTAAGATCGATGGCCGAGGGAGAGTTGCTCCAGCTTCAGAAAGCAAGAAAGCTTAACATCATAGAAGAGGATTATTACAAAATCATAATCAGCAAGACTGCAGCCCTTGTAGCTGCCTGTACGGCAACCGGGGCACGATCCGTCACAGATGACCTGGATACTATTCAGCTAATGAAGGATTTTGGGGAAAACATCGGTATTGCATTCCAGATCAGGGACGATATTCTTGATTATGAGAGGAATGGCCTAACCGGCAAAAGTGCGGGAAACGACATAAAGGAAAGGAAGATCACTCTTCCTCTGATACAATCTCTTGAAATGGCATCCTCGTCAAAAAGACGTGAAATAATGTCGATCGTAAAGAAAAAGAAAAAAACCAAGGAAGAGATAGATGAGGTAATCAGGTTCGTAATCTCATCCGGAGGCCTTAATTATGCAGAAATCAGGATGAACGGGTATCGCGATAAAGCTCTAGCAATCCTTGATTCCTATCCTGATTCCGATTATAAATCTTCGCTGAAGTTGTTTGTAAATTTCACAACAGCAAGAGACCGCTGAATCTCTTATTCTGCAGCTTCAAGTTTAATTTTTGCCACCTTGGCCATGTCGCTAATGTAAAATCTTGACCCAAAATAGAACAAAACTGTGCCTATCACCAGCACAAACGGAAGAATGCTGATGGCGGTCTTTATATTTGAAAGGTCCGAGATTTTTCCCAGGACTATTGGTGCGGTAAATGAACCGAGAAGATTTTGCACAGCAACAGCTATAGCATATGAAGTTGCCCTCATCCCGGGATGAATAACATCCTGGGTTACGGCAGCAGCTCCTGCCAGGAATGTCATTACCCATGCTCCAAAAATAAACAGTACGATAATCTGTCCGGTTCCCTTAAACAGATACAATGCAATAAAAAGCAGCACTGCTGATATTATAGTTGAAATAGTCGGGAATAAGAGCCTTGCATTGGGCTGTTTTTCTCTCCATTTATCAGTTATGAAACCTCCAAGCGGCGCTCCAATGAGGGCCAGAAGCATTACGGCACCAGCCAGTGTGCCCGCAAGTTTTGGTTCTATCTTCAGCTCTGATGCAAAATATGTAGGAAGCCAGACGATCATTGCTGTTGTGACAAAAACAATTGCAGCCATCCCAAAATATGTAAATAGAACAGATGGTTTGGAAAGAAATTCCCGGAACATGTCTTTTCTTTCCATTTTGATCTTATTATTGCTTTTGTCGACATAGGAAAGATCAACCGTCTTGTAATCTTTAACAAACAGGAACAGGATTGCGACAATCATGCCGGGGATAGCGACTATCCCGAAGGCATGCTTCCAACCCAGGGAAGCGGCTATGATTCCGCCCATTGTCACGCCAATTGCTGAACCGAGAGGAATAGATGCATTCCAGAATCCCATCATCCTGGATCTTTTTTCCAGCGGATACATCCCTGAAATGAGTGCAGTGCCTCCGGGAGCATACCCGGCTTCACCAAATCCGATAAGGATCCTCGCCATGAACAGCTGCACATAATTCCCGGTAAATGCACAGAGGGCCGTTGCAAGACTCCAGACAATTGCCATTATTCCAATGGTTTTTGTCCTGCTCCAGCGGTCAATTACTAACGAAACAGGAAAGGTCAATATGCCGATGGAAAGGTATATAATTGATACGAGCCATCCACTCTGGGTGTCATTGATTGACCAGTCAGACTGGATAAATGAAAACATTGAGTTAACAACCATCCTGTCTGCATAATCAAATAGATAAAGCAGGAATAAAAGGATGAAAACATAATTCGAATACTTTTTGGAATACAGGTACCCCGGGCGGTTTTGAGATTGATCCATAGCGAAGTTTTTTAGTTACCTTATCACCAAGTAAATAAAAATTATGTCAGTTGGTTATTTTTGTCGTAATTTTAAGTCTTTATACTTACTGACACTGTAGAAAACCGGATTTATTCTTTTATTAATTTTCAAAACAAAAAAATATGGTGAAAAAAAAACAGATTGATGAGTTCATTTCATCGGAGCCCATTGCCATGGTTGGCGTATCACGAAATCCAAAGAAGTTCGGATTTACCGCTTTTCGTGAACTGAAAGAAAAGGGAATGAATATCATCCCGGTAAATCCCAAAGCTGAGGAGATACATGGGGTAAAAGTATTTCCTGATATTAAATCCCTTCCTTCAGAGGTTAAAGGCTTGCTTTTAATGACACAAAAAAGTGCAACTGCCGGGCTGGTAAGGGAAGCCAAAGAAAAAGGTATCAGGAATATCTGGATCCAGCAGATGTCAGAATCACAGGAAGCTATCAGCGAACTTGAAGGATCTGGAATTAATTATATAACCGGGCAGTGTATCCTTATGTTTTATAAGCCCCACAGCGTTCACAAGTTTCATGGCAGTATCAAGAAATTTTTCGGGCGCTGGCCTAAATAATCCGGATCCTGTTATATTGATATAAATTTTAATGGTTGTCCGGATCACTGGAAAATAAAGCCTGGAGACAAAGCTCGCAGGAGCTTCCTCCCCTGTACAAGGAATCAACAGATTCCGGCAGATACGACATTTATCCATCCTTTTTATTGCCTGAAAATAAGATCTCTGTTGGATATGAATCCCTTTCAGCCGAAATCGCCAGGCATAAAGTAATCATCATTGATGGTTATATCGGGGTCTTCTTCGAGATTATTAAATCTAACATTGACAGGATCTTAAAATCGAAGGGTATTTCTGCAGGATGGACTGACTCTTTATCATTTCTGAAAAATCCCGGGATAATATCGTCTCTTAAAGAGCCTTTCCTGGGTGGGAATGACCCTCTTTTCGGAACGCGCTGCACTCTTTCCCTGGACGATTTTTTCGAAACCGGCGAACTAAAAAATATCCATCTCCGGGAAGACGTTGATGTAAATATTATTATCGGCCCCGGGGCATCTCTTTCACAACGGGAAGGGCTGCTGGTATATATTGATCTTCCTAAGAATGAAATACAGTTCAGGGCAAGAGCCGGCAGTATTTGTAATTTAGGTTCTTCTTCACCGGGAGATCCGAAAAAAATGTATAAATGCTTCTATTTCGTCGACTGGATCATTTTTAACAGCCATAAACAGAAGATACTGCAATCCATTGGGCTTTTCGTCGACGGACAAAGACCCGATAATCCATCCTGGATGAAAGGAAATGATCTCCGTTCTGCCCTTTCACAGATGAGCAGAAAACCCTTCCGGGCAAGACCATGGTTTGAGCCTGGTCCCTGGGGCGGGAAATGGATTATGGAAAAGATCTCCGGCCTGAATAAATCTGTCAGCAACTATGCCTGGTCTTTTGAACTCATTACCCCTGAAAACGGGATTCTTCTTGAAAGCTCAGAAGTTTTGATTGAAGTTTCCTTCGACTGCCTGATGTTTCATTGTGCGAAAGCCATTCTGGGTGATTGCTATGATCGTTTTAAATATAATTTCCCTATCCGGTTTGATTTTCTTGACACATTCGACGGGGGCAATTTATCTCTTCAATGTCATCCTGTGGCAGAATATACCAAAAATAATTTCGGAGAAGATTTTACCCAGGAAGAAGCCTATTACATCCTTGACACCAGGGATAATGCGTCAGTTTACCTGGGGTTTCAAGAAAACATTGATCCTGCCGAATTTAAAACTGCATTGGAAAATAGCCGCGATCATAATACACCTTTTGATGCTGGTAAATTCATTCAACAGGTACCATCAGGAAAACATGACCTGTTTCTGATACCACCCGGTACTATTCATGGATCCGGTAAAAATAACCTGGTCCTTGAAATAAGTTCCACCCCATATATTTTCACTTTCAAGATGTATGACTGGCTGAGGAATGATCTCGATGGAAAACCACGTACATTGAATATCGAAAGAGCAATGGAAAACCTCTGTTTCGACAGAAATGGGGATTATGTCAGGCAAAAGCTTATTTCCAGACCTGAAATTGCGGATAGCGGTAAAGACTGGACTCTTTTGCGGCTCCCGACACATGATCTGCATCTTTACGATGTGATGAGATACCACTTCATAGATCGTATTAAAATTCAGGTAAAAAATAAATTCCTGGTAATGAGCCTTGTGGAAGGCACATCTGTTGATATTTTGTCTGAGGATGGAACTAAACATTCATTTTCTTTTGCCGAAACATTTATTGTCCCGGCAAATGCCGGTAATATTGAAGTTTACAATAAATCGGAATCTGAAGCTATATTGGTTTTTGCATTTGTCAAATAAAAACTTCCTATGAAAAAGACGGTTCTGGCAACTTTTTGCCTTTTTTTGATTTTAAGTCCATACGCGCGAACCCAGGACTTTTTTTCACCTGAAGATCTTTTAATAAACGGGTACGATAAAAAAATATCCGGCCTTGATTTTAATTACCATTCATTTATTCCGGGTCTACGCGAAAGCATTCTTATAAGAGCTTCCGGCGGAAAGGATTTCCTGGAATGGAGCACCGAGCCGGCTGAATATCAAATAAATAAAAAATATGCAGCATTTGTCTGGGTAGCTGCAATCGGATCCAGTCCCGGACTCGCAGGGATGGATCTGACAACGGATGCCGGACAAAAATTTACGTTCCTTACCGACGGAAAAGCATCCTGGACTATCACATCAGAAGATAAGTCCTCCCTTAGTTTCTATTCTATGATGGTGGATCAGTATGGAGATCATCACGGGTATATGGTACTCCGGATCCCGATGTCTGCGATCCGTCGCGGAATACCGGTAAATATAAAAGTGACAGGACAGAAAGCAGGGCTCACTTCGTGGTATATGACATATAAGAAACCTGTAAAAACAGGTGTTTCACTTAATGCATTCCCTGCAATTATTAATAAAAACGGGAAAGAGCTGCAACTGGTTGAGGCGGCGATTTTTTATTTTGGAAAAGAATCGCAGGCAGGCATATATGCAGACAATAAACTGATTGCCACCACCAGGCTCAGATTTGGCTATAATACTGTAAGTGCAGGACTGCCGCCTGTCGCTGAACCCCAAAAGATTGCACTGAAAGTTAAGGTCGGAAGCTATGTGATGAACAGCGATGTTATCCTGACTCCGGTAAAAAAATGGAAAATAGATTTCATTCAGCATTCCCATACCGATATAGGCTATACCAGATCACAAACAGAGATTCTTGCCGAACATCTCCGGTATATAGATTATGCCTTAGACTATTGTGATGCCACAGATTCATATCCGGAAAATGCAAAATTCAGGTGGACCTGTGAGGCATCATGGCCGGTGGATGAATACCTTAAGACCAGGCCGTCAGAACAGGTGGCACGTCTCCTGAAAAGGATCCGGGAAGGAAGGATAGAGGTCACCGGTATGTATTTCAACTTTGATGAACTTCCTGATGAACAGATCCTTGCCTCATCATTAGCTGCCGCTGGCAGAATCCGTGATAAAGGAATTCCGGTCAAGGTAGCCATGCAGAATGATGTGAATGGTATCGGCTGGTGTATGAATGACTATTTTAAACAAACGGGGATCAGGTACCTTAACATGGGAACACATGGTCACAGGGCACTGATATGTTTCGACATACCAACAATGTTCTGGTGGGAGTCGCCTTCGGGAAACAGGATACTTACATTCAGGGCAGAGCATTATATGACCGGCAATACAGTATTTGAGATGCAGACCGGGGATATTGACAGGTTCCGGAATAACATGCTCGATTACCTCAGAGGACTTGAAGCAAAGAATTATCCTTATGATGAAATCGCTATCCAGCATTCCGGCTATCTTACCGACAACTCTCCACCATCTACCATAGCCAGCGAGCTTGTCAGGAAATGGAATGAGCTTTATATCTGGCCCAAAATATCAACCTCCACAGTCGAATCATTTTTCAGCAGGATGGAAAAGGATCATTCCGGGGAGTTTCCGGTTATAAAAGGAGCCTGGCCAGACTGGTGGACCGATGGTTTTGGTGCGTCTGCAAGAGAGACCGCCACTACGAGAAAAGCATCTGCATCACTTATTGCAGATGAAGGGGCACTGACAATTGCAGCAATGCTTGACATCCCTCTTCCTGATGCTGCATTGAAAAAGATAGACCTGGTTAATGAGGCTCTGTTATTTTATACCGAGCATACAACAGGTTATTCTGAAAGCGTCAGAGAGCCGTATAGTCTTCAGACAATGGAACAGCGTTCACTTAAAGAATCATATGCCTGGGAGGCTAACAGGAGGGCGGCATCCCTTGGTGAAGATGCAATGGGCCTGCTCCAAAGCAAATTCACAAGGGAGAAAGATCCATCACTTGTTGTATTCAATACCCTCAGCTGGTCAAGGTCCGGACCGGTTACTGTTTATATAGACCACCAGATTGTGCCACGCGGGAAAATGCCATTTGTTTCTGATTTTGAAGGAAATATATTCCCGGCCCAGGCATTGACAAGCAGATCTGACGGTACTTACTGGCTGATCTGGCTTAATGATGTCCCTGCCTTCGGTTATAAAAAATTCCGGATCACTGTCACTGAGGAACAGAAACCGGATAATTCTAAATCCGGTAATCCTGTGCTTGAAAATAAATGGTATAAGATAGCTGTCGATCCACGGCGCGGGATTATCACTTCATTATTCGACAAGGAATTATCGCTTGAGCTTGTTGATCATCAATCAAAATACGGAATGGCTGAGTTCATTCTCGAGAAATTAGGAAACAGAAGCCAGATGGAAAGCAGAAAACTGGATGATTATACCAGGAAATCGCTTGATACAATCTGGTTTGATTCAAAGACTGAGGGACCCGTTTTCAGCACTATTAGATTTTTTGGAGAGACGGAAACAGCAGAAACTCCACGGGGTTATTCAATAGATATCCGGTTGTTCAATACTGAAAAAAGAATTGAATTTCAGTGTTCGCTGGTTAAGAAAAGCATTGTTTCTCCGGAAGGAATTTATATTGCATTCCCTTTTGAATTAAAGGATGCTAAACATTTCACCGAAGTACCGGGAGGCGTGATTGAAACTGGAAAGGACCAGATTAAGGGTTCATCAAATGACTGGTATACCGTACAGGGATTCACCTCGTTGCGAAACAGCCGGGCCCAGGTTGTGTTTGGTTGTACAGAAATGCCGCTGATGCAGTTTGGGGCAATTAACACCGGACGTTATACTGCAGGTGCAATGCCACAGGGGACTAATATTTTCTCATGGCCGATGAACAATTACTGGGTTACCAATTTTAACGCTGACCAGCGAGGCGGGCATACCTGGACCTATTATATGACATCTGCCGGTGATAACACGAATGGCTTTGCCACCAGGTTCGGCTGGGGCTGTCGTATCCCCTTCCTGACAAGAATAGTCCCTGGTGATGGCCCCGGAGATAATAACCATGCCGCTTCCGTGATAAGTGGCTGGCCTGAAAATATTTTACTTGTCAGCGCATGCCCATCCCCGGATGGCAAATCAATATTGCTTCATCTTCGGGAAACAGAAGGCAGGGAAATTGTTCCGAAATTGATTGACTCAATCTCGGGAGTACCACTGGAACTGATCCCGGCAGACCCTTCCGGGAAGGAGCGTAAAGAACAGAATTTACTGATCAGGCCACTGGAGTCCAGATTTTTTATTATAAAAACTGTACATTAGGGCATTGGGCAATTTGATATTTTTGGAAAGAAACCTGATTAATGATTATGGTACAAAATGATTATGCTTTCAGCCTTGAGTTCACTGTAAGGGATTATGAATGTGACATTCAGGGAGTGGTGAATAATGCAAACTACCAGCATTATCTTGAACATGCACGGCATGAATTCCTGATTACCAGAGGAATCAGTTTCTCAAAGCTTCACGAGGAGGGTCTTGATCTGATAGTCACACGCGTTGAAATCGATTATAAGTACCCACTGAGAAGCCATGATAAATTTATTATTAAACTAAATTTATTGAGGGAAGGGAATGTCAGGCTTGTATTTGTTCAGGATATTTTCAGGATACCGGATGAGAAGCTCATTGTCAGGGCAAGAGTTACAGGTGCAGCAACACGGAATGGGCGGCCGGTTCATCCCGGAGAACTTATTAATAAACTTGGACTGGAATAGAATTTGTTTATCATGAAACAGTTTCTTATTTCTGAACAGAAGGCCCTGGTATTATGTTATTAGTCAGTATAGTTTTTATTTCTAACGCTTCGACGACATGAAAAAGACTCTCACCAGAAGAAAATTTGTCGGAACCATTGCTGCAGGAACCGGAGCTATCCTTGCCGGAAGCATGATGAGTACAGAATTAACCGCGGCTCCGGGAAAAACAGGTAGCTCATTTAAGACAATTTCTCTCGGAAATACGGGGATTAAAACCACCCTCCTGGGAATGGGTACGGGCTTTAACGGAGGCAACCGTTCTTCTGCCATTACGAGGGCCGGAAATGCTGAGTCTATGATAAGATTTGCCTATGAGAGCGGCATCAGGTTTTTTGATTGTGCGGATACTTATGGTACACACCCATATGTCAGCCGGGCATTGAAAGATATTCCACGCGAAAAATATACCCTGAGTTCCAAGATATGGATGACTTCCGGCGGTATTCCTGAAAAAGAAAGACCGGATGCAGACCTGGTTCTCGACAGGTTCAGGAAGGAGCTTAATACAGATTTTCTTGACATTGTACAGATACATTGCATGACCAGCGGCAACTGGACAGAAGAGCAGAAAAAACAGATGGATATCCTTGAAAACCTTAAGGCAAAAAAGATCATCAGGGCACATGGAGTATCTGTGCATTCTCTGGAGGCTCTTGAAGCTGCTGCTAAAAGCGACTGGGTTGATATAATTCATGTACGGATTAACCCTTTCGGGGCCGCCATGGATGCAAAGGATCCTTCGCTGGTTGTCCCGGTAATTAAAAGACTTCATGATTCGGGAAAGGGAGTCATCGGGATGAAACTGATTGGAAACGGCAGTTTCAGCAATGATTCTGCAAAAGTCGATCAGTCTATCAGGTTTGTTCTGGGGCTGAGAACGGTCGATATGGTTATCGTCGGATTTGAAAAGCCGGAACAGATAAGTAACTACGTAATGAGGATTGATTCTGCATTTGAAGTCCTGGATAAAAAGCAGGAAAAAAGATAAATAAAAACATGAAACATATCTTCTTTATCTCTTTGGTTATCAGTATTTTTAGCAGTGCTGTCAAGGGCCAGGAAAATAACCTTGTCAATATACTTCAGCCGGGAGCGAAGCTAGAGAAGGTTGCTGACGGATTTCTTTTTACAGAGGGGCCAACGGCAGATGAACTGGGCAATGTATATTTTACAGATCAGCCAAATGACAGGATCCTTTTATGGAATGAACAATCAGGCCTTTCAGTTTTTATGCAGCCCTCAGGAAGATCCAACGGGCTTGCCCTTGACAATAAGGGAAATCTCATTTCATGTGCTGACGAGAAGAATGAAATATGGCAGATTTCACCGGAAAAAAATATCATTGTTCTTGCTTCCGGATTCGGATCAAAGCTTTTTAACGGACCAAACGATCTGTGGATATCCCCTTCAGGACGTATATACTTCACTGATCCATTTTATGTAAGGAGCTGGTGGAATCACAAGGAGATGCCACAGGAAAAGCAACGGGTTTATTTCCTTGATCCACTTTCAAAGATAATCACCATTGCTGCCGGAGATCTTCTTCAGCCTAACGGTATTGTGGGAACTCCTGACGGTAAAGTATTATATGTGGCAGACATCAGGGCTAACAAAACATGGGCGTATAGAATAAATCCTGACGGATCATTGTCGGGTAAGAAACTCCATTGTGAAATGGGATCCGACGGAATGACCATTGATTCAGAAGGGAACCTCTATCTTACCGGAAAAGGAGTTACCATCTTCGACAAAGAAGGTAAAAAGCTTGGAAATATAGAGGTTCCGGAAAACTGGACTGCCAATGTTTGTTTCGGGGGGAAAGACAGAAAAACACTCTTTATAACCGCAAGTACCGGCTTTTATCTGATCAGGCTCAAGGTAAAAGGGACCGCGGGCTGATATTTATAGAACCTTGCTGATAATTGCTATTTATCAACAAGTGCATTGATATATAGAAAGGGTGTTATATCCACAGGAAAATTTCCTTATACTTGTACCCTATTATTTTTTCGGGGGGGGAAATGACATTATTAAGCACTCTTATTTCAATGGACGGGACACGAAGGGCGGATATCAGGCCGGGGATTTCAGTTATGGTGGAGCTTACTGAACATAAAAGAACGGGAAAACTGACAGGAGGAAAGGTAAAAGAAATATTAACCTCCTCGCCCGTGCATCCACACGGGATTAAAGTTATGCTTGAAAGCGGGCTGGTAGGCAGAATTAAAAGGATTGTCTGAAAACCATTGCTCCTCTTTATTTGTCAATCATTCAAAAAATTAACTAAATTTGCAGCCCATGAAAGCATTAGTAGCTTTCATGTCCTGTATTTACTAATTCAACATTAAAAAAATGAAATACGAGGATTTTCTTGTTCCTGTTCTTGGGCGGGGAAATGTTGTTTCTCCGTTGAAGAACAGCCAGCGGGAAGATAGCCCTGTCTATAAATTCGTAGAAGATAATGACAGGATCATCTATGATAATTCTGTTGATTATTATAACAGATGCAGAGAAACAGGTGAAGCTCCTGTTTCATTCGAGAAAGCCGGCCCAAAGGAGACTATATTTTTCGAACCGGCAAAAACCAAGGTTGGCATAGTGACCTGTGGTGGTATTTGCCCGGGCCTCAATAATGTGATTCGCAGTATCGTAAATCAATTATTTTACAGATATGGTATAAGCCGTGTTTTAGGATTTAAATACGGATATGAGGGTTTTATTTCCGACTATAATCATGAGGTAGTAGAGCTCACCCCGGAAATTGTCAGTGATATATATATTGCCGGAGGTACCATCCTTGGCACATCCCGCGGGAACCAGGATGTCGGTAAAATTGTTGACACGATGGAAATAATGAATATCAATGTGCTTTTCTGTATCGGTGGTGACGGAACCCTGAGGGGCGCACATGCAATTCATGAAGAGATTCAGAAAAGGAACCTGAAAATTGCCATTTCCGGTATCCCCAAAACAATTGATAATGACATTGATCTTATCCAGAAATCATTTGGTTTTGAAACAGCGTTTTCTATTGCAAGCGACATTATCAGGAATGCTCATAATGAAGCTCAGGGTGCATATAATGGAATTGCCATGGTAAAACTCATGGGACGTGACTCCGGGTTTATCGCAGCCAGTGCATCTCTTGCAACCCAGGAAGCAAATTTCGTTCTTATCCCTGAGATTGGTTTTGATCTTTATGGCCCCAGGGGGTTTCTCAAAATCCTGAAGAAACGGCTGGAATCAAAGCATCATGCTGTTATTGTTGTTGCCGAAGGTGCCGGACAGGATCTTTTCGAATCCAATGATTTTGATAAAGATGCCTCCGGAAATGTAAAACATAAGGATATCGGCATATATCTTAAAGAAAGGATAAAAGAAGAATTTGATTCCAAATCATTTCCTTATTCAATAAAGTATATTGATCCCAGTTATATAATCAGAAGCGCACCGGCAAATCCAAACGATAGTAAATTCTGTAACCTGCTGGCACAAAATGCAGTTCATGCAGCGCTTGCAGGAAAAACTGATTTTGTTGTCGGTTACTGGAATAATGAGTTCACACTTCTTCCAATATCCATGGCGGTTGCCAGACGTAAAAAAATTGATATTGAGGGTGAACTCTGGTGGAATGTTCTTGAAACTACCGGCCAGCCAATAAGCATGAAGAATCCCTGAGATGATCAAGAACATCGTTTTCGACCTGGGGAATGTCCTTTTAAGCTGGGATCCCGGTGAATTCCTGTTAAAAACCGGCTATGATGACGAGACGGCCCGGCACATACTTAATACTGTATTTAGAAGCCAGACATGGTTTAGTCTTGATAATGGAGATATATCCAAAGAGGAAGCAATAGAAATTATGGCAACAGCTTCTTCATTAAAAAGAGACGAGATAGCCTCTCTGTTCGATTTATGTACAGAAATCATATTTCCGATCAGTCAGAATGTAAAACTCCTTCCTGAGCTAAAAAAACGGGGATTTAACCTGTATTATCTTTCCAATTATCCCCTTGAATTTTTCAATGAGACAAAAAAACTGCATGACTTCTTCAATTATTTTGATGGAGGTATTATTTCTGCAGAGGTGAGGAAATCAAAACCCGATCCTGAAATATATAAAGCTTTTCTGGATATTTGTCAGCTGAATCCTGCTGAATGCCTGTATATTGATGACCTTGAAGTAAATGTCGGGGCGGCAGAAGCTTCAGGAATGAAGGTCATTCATTTTAACAATTCTGAGTCCCTGGAGCTAATTTTAATAAGACTTGGACTGTTATAAATCAGGTTCACGTTGTGCAAATATTTATTTTGCCTTCTGTGAACAAAAAAACTCGGACTATTTTTTATCCCTGGATGCTTTCCAGTAAAAATTCCTAAAAGATTATATCGTATTCCGGGTGCTAAAATCTTTTAAATTGGTAAGGTCAAAAAACTGTTTGCTAAAAAGGGTTTTTTCAATTTTGCAGGAATGTGCTTTTAGGTCAGTGCGGATTTAGACCATTTTAATATTTTGGTCGAATTTTTGCCTTTCCTGCCTTGGTTTTTCACCGGCTGCTGTACTGTCCGGCCTGAATTTTCAATTCTGATGACGATAACCAGGGGCTATTTACAATTTAAAGCGTTATATATCAATGTTTTGCCAGGCTATCGAAAATATTTGTTCCACGTGGAAACCAGATTCACTTTTTAAGAAATTCCAGTAAAAGTGAAGTTTTTTGACTACCTATCAGCTTTTTTAAATCATCCGCGGGGGTCTTTTTAATTTTATCGACGGATCCGATTTCCTTCAATAAAATTTCCTTTGTTTTGGTTCCTATTCCTTTTATGTTATCCAGATCGGAGCTTATCATTGCTGAAGATCTTTTCCCACGATGAAAATTAATTCCAAACCTGTGTGCCTCGTTTCTAAGTTGCTGAATTATTTTAAGGCTTATTGAGTTCTTGTCGAGGTAAAGCGGTACACTGTCTCCGGGGAAATAAATCTCTTCCAGTTTTTTTGCTATACCTATTACTGTAACTTTTCCTTCAAGTCCCAGGCGTCCCAGGCTTTTCATTGCAGATGAAAGCTGTCCTTTGCCACCGTCTATAATAATAAGTTGAGGCAGGTTTGCACCTTCATCCAGCATTCTTTTGTATCGTCTGAAAACAATCTCTTCCATTGAACTGAAATCGTCCGGGCCGGATACTGTCTTGATATTAAAATGACGATACTCTTTTTTACTTGGCCTGGCATTCCTGAAGACGACACAGGCTGCAACAGGGTTTTTACCCATCAGGTTTGAATTGTCGAAGCATTCAATGCGTATGGGCATTTCGCTCATATGCAGGTCGTTTTTAAGTTTCTCGAGATTTTTAAAAGTCCTGTTTTCCTGTGGTTTTTCTTCTCTCCTCTTTTTCTGCTCAAGCTTGTAATAGACGGCATTTCGCCGGGCCAGGTCCAGAAGCTTTAGTTTCTCTCCGCGGACAGGTATCGTATACTTAACTTTTTCAATAAGCATATCCGGCTTAAACGGGACTATGATTTCCGGGGAATCGCTTGATAATCTTTGTCTTATCTCAGTAATTGCAAATCCCAGAAGAGATTCTTTTTCTTCATCTACCCGGCATTTAAGATCCAATGTAAACGCCTGAATTACAGCTCCATTAATCACTTTCAGGTAGTTTATATAAGTGTTCTCCGCTTCCTGTTCCACAGCAAAAACATCTATATTATTCAATGTTGTGCTGACAACTGCCGATCGACTCTGGTACCTAGATAATATATCTGATTTCTCCTTGATAAGCTGGGCTTCTTCAAATCGCATTTCCTCTGCATACCCTTTCATCAGCTTCTTCAGATATTCCTGGACCATCGAAATATTTCCTTTAAGGATATTCTTTATCTGCTGAACAGATTCCTCATAGTCCCCGGATGACTGTAAACCAATACAAGGGGCCTTACAATTCCCGAGATGAAATTCAAGACATACCTTGAACTTCCCTGTTTCAATGTTGCTTTGTGACAAGTTAAGATTACATGTTCTTAGTTTGAAGAGATGCCTGATGAGCTCCAATAATGTTTTAACCATTAGCCCTGATGTATATGGGCCGAAATAGAGGGAGCCGTCCTTTATGGTATTTCTTGTACTGAAAACTCTCGGAAAAGGTTCTTTCTTGATGCATATCCAGGGGTATGTCTTATCGTCTTTTAGTAAGATATTATACCTGGGTTGATGTCTCTTAATAAGGTTATTCTCAAGTAAAAGTGCATCTGATTCGTTATCAACAACTATGTGCCTAAGATGTGATGCTTTCTTCAGCATCACCGAAGTCTTCCCTGTTTGATTCTTTGCGAAATAAGATGATACCCGTTTTTTTAAATTTTTAGCCTTACCGACATAAATAATCGTACCGGATGTGTCGATGAACTGGTACACGCCAGGCTTTTCCGGAATATGCTGCAGTATCTCCCTGGGATCAATTGACATATTACAAATATAATTAATGTTCCGGGCTTTAATTCTCAAGGGCCGGGTTGAGCAATTCCCATGCCTTTTAATCAGAAGGGTTTAGATTATCGTATGGCCTGTTTTGCTCGAATTAATATCTTAATGATGCCTTAATCCGGCACACCACGCGGGATTAGTCTATAAAAAGCGGGACATGTTGAAATCTCCTCCCGTCGAAAAGGCCCCTGTCGCTAAGTTTCAGCTCGGGGATCACAAGCAAAGCCATAAATGAAAGCGTCATAAAGGGGGCTGCCATTTTACATCCATATTCTTTAACAATATCCGAGAGATGTTCATATGTGTCGGCAACTTCATCACAGGGCCGGGTTGTCATGATTCCGGCTATGTCTAATTTCAGAGAGTTAATTTTTCCATTATTTGATACTGCCAGGCCGCCTTTCATCCTAACTATTTCATTTACGGCAGCCACGATATCAGAATCATTAATACCCACTGCAATTATATTATGGCTGTCGTGGGCCACGGAACTGGCAAATGCCCCTGACTTCAAGCCGAATCCCCTAATAAATCCAGTTGCCGGCGGAGCATCATTGTACCTGTCTTTAACGATTATCTTAAGAATGTCTCTTTTAATATCCGGCAATAATGTTTCATCATTCCAATCGCCTATTATTGTTTCCCTGGTATAGATTTCACCGTCGAAAGCATCTATAAGCCGGATATTCTCACTTTTTCTGATTACCTGAATATCCGCCAGATTTATTTTTCCGCAATTGAAGTTATTCAATGGATCTTCCGGCTGATAATCAAACATCACGCGCCCATTTCCAAATACTAAATTGCCATCAATCCATGTTTCCAGAACATTCATTTTCTTCAGATCGTCAACAATTATCAGGTCAGCCGGATCACCCTCCCTTAAGAGTCCGGCGTCAATATTATAGTGAAATGCCGGGTTTACTGTAACACTTTTTATAACATCAAATTCATTATAGCCATCATTAATCAGTCCTGCCACAAGCTTATCGAGGTGTCTTTTCCTGAGCATTTCAGGATGTATATCATCGCTTCCCAGCATAATCATATCAGGGTTGGTATCAAACAAGCTTTTTAAAGCATCCAGGTTTCTTCCGGCGCTTCCTTCTCTGATAATGATTTTCATTCCGAGACTTAGTTTCTCTTTTGCTTCCTCAAGTGTACTGCCTTCATGGTCCGTAGATATTCCGGAATTAATATATTTCTTTAATTCAGGCCCAGTTAATCCCGGGGCATGTCCGTCAACAGGCTTTCCCTGGTCAATTGCTGATTTGATTTTTCTTAAAACTTCCTTATCGCCATTAATAACACCCGGAAAATTCATCATTTCAGCAAGGAATTCAAGTTCCTTTCGATGTAACAATTCCTCTATTTCCTTTGCATCAATTACAGCTCCGTTTGTTTCAAATACTGTCGCCGGGACGCAGGAAGGAGCTCCAAAGTGAAACTTTAAAGGAACTTTTTTCCCATCATTTATCATATAATTGATCCCATTTAATCCCAACACGTTAGCTATCTCATGAGGATCAGCTATAACACCAGTTGTCCCATGTGGAACACTTGCTTTTGCAAAAGCTCCTGGTGTTAACATAGAACTTTCGATATGAACGTGTGCATCAATAAGGCCTGGTAAAATAAACCTCATTTCATCTGTATGGCATTTTTCAACTTTATTTATCCTGCCATCAGATATTGTAATGGCTCCACTATACATTTCTCTTTTATGGATGTCTACAATTATCCCTTTAATTTTCATAAAAATATTTTTTTAAAATTGTTCCACGTGGAACCTTTACCTGCCCAGATACATTAACAGAATATTTATATCTGAAGGAGAAACCCCACTTATTCTGCCTGCTTGTCCAATAGTTGTTGGGCGTATCCTGGAAAGTTTCTGGCGTGCTTCAGTAGAAATTGAAGCAAATTCATTATAATCGATATCTTCCGGAATTCTAACACTATTCAATCTTTTAATCTTTTCTGCTATTACTTTCTCTCTTTGAATGTATCCTTCATATTTGATCTTAATTTCTGCTGACTCCGTACACTCTGCCATCCTGTCTCCCAGGGATTCCAATAATTCTAAACCTTCCTTTGTCTGCTGTAATAATTCCACCAAATCAACTTGTGGCCTTAACGCAATATTTAGAGCCTTCGTCTTTTGTTTTATTTCAGCGCTGTCTTTATCTCTCAGGAAATCATTTATCTCTTCAGGTCCAAGGCTTAACCCTTCCAGAAAACCAATGATTTTAACAACCTTTTGTTCCTTATCAACAAGTCTTCCTTCTCTTATTCTCTCAGCCAGTCCAAGTTCTAAACCTTTTCTTGTAAGTCTTTCGTCTGCATTATCCTGCCTTAACAAAATTCTGTATTCAGCTCTAGAAGTAAACATCCTGTATGGTTCATCTACTCCCTTTGTTACCAGGTCATCAATCAGAACACCAATATATGATTCCTCCCTTCCCAAAATGAACTCACTTTTATCCTGCAATTTTAATACTGCATTAATCCCCGCAACCAGACCTTGTGCTGCAGCTTCTTCATATCCTGTTGTTCCATTAATCTGGCCGGCGAAATACAAATTCCCGATCTTCTTTGTTTCAAGACTCGGTTTAAGCTGTGTAGGCTGGAAAAAGTCATATTCAATAGCATAGCCAGGTCTGAAAATTTCAACATGTTCCAAACCTTTAACTTTCCTCAGCGCTTTTAGTTGAGATTCAAGCGGAAGGCTGCTTGAAAATCCGTTTACATAATATTCAATCGTATCGTTTCCTTCAGGCTCAATAAATAATTGATGGGCATCTCTTTCTTTAAATGTTACAATTTTATCTTCGATACTTGGACAATATCTGGGTCCTCTTCCCTTTATAATTCCTTTAAACAGCGGACTATATTCCAATCCCTTCCGCAATTCCTCATGAACTTCTGAGTTCGTATGTGTAATAAAACAACTCTTTTGTTTTATATCCTGCTTATCTTCATTAATAAATGAAAAAGAACCCGGCTTCTCATCTCCCTTTTGCTCAACCATAGAATTAAAGTCAATAGTCCTTCCGTCAATTCTGGCACTTGTCCCGGTTTTCATTCTTTCTACAGAAAAGCCAATATCCGAAAGCTGATCACTAAGTCCTGTTGAAGCAGGGTCCCCAGATCTTCCTCCTACTACATTCCTGAAGCCTACATGCATCATTGCATTCAGGAATGTTCCGTTTGTCAGAATAACAGCATCCCCGTAAAATTTATTCCCAAAAGCTGTTTCAACACCCTTCGCTTTATCTGCTTCAATAATAAGCTTTACTGCCTGTTCCTGCCATATGAAAAGATTTTCAGTGCTTTCAAGTGCTTTCCGCCATTCAATAGTAAATTTCTGCCTGTCGCATTGTGCCCTTGGACTCCACATTGCCGGTCCCTTTGACCTGTTAAGCATCCTGAACTGAATCATGCTTCTGTCTGTGATAATTCCGCTTAACCCTCCCAGTGCATCAATTTCTCTAACAATCTGTCCTTTTGCTATTCCTCCCATTGCCGGGTTACACGACATTTGTGCCAGCTTTGTCATATCCATAGTAATCAATAACGTTCTGGCGCCCATTTTTGCACTGGCATGAGCTGCTTCACATCCCGCATGTCCACCCCCAACAACTATTATATCATATTTTAAGTTCATTGTTTTCCTTCAAATATATCAAGCCAATAATCTTCCTTCAGTTTCATAATTTCTTTCTCTTTCGCAGTATTATCATCGTATCCACAAATATGAAGAGTTCCGTGAATCATAACCCGTAAAAGTTCCTTTTTTAAACTAACTTTATAGTTATTTGCATTACTTCTTACAGTTTCTAGGCTTATATAAATTTCTCCATTTAAAACTTTTCCCTCATTATAGTCAAATGCTATAACATCTGTAAAATAGTTATGGTTTAAAAATTCGCTGTTAATTACGATCAGGTTTTTATCTGTTGTAATAATAAAAGAAAGGTCACCTGGAAGCAACTTCTCACTTCTGATGACCTCTTCTATTTTGGTTAAATATGATCTGCTGTTTCTTAGCCTGTAAGCTATCTCATCGTAAAAAATTTTTATTTTCAATATTTTATGTTTTTGAATTTTAATTTAACGCAATTACCCTTGCTATTAAATTCTATTTCATCAGCAAGGTGCTTCATCAGAAAAACACCCCTACCATTTACATTCTCCAGATTTTCTGGTATTGTGGGATCAGGCACCTCTGATGGTTTAAAACCCTTCCCCTGGTCTTCTACTGTAACAAGCAGAGAGTTCTTTTTAAAACTTATATTGATTTTAACAACTTTCTTTTCATCTGCTTTATTTCCATGAACTATAGCATTATTAACTGCTTCCATTACTGAAACCAGTATCTTTCCATATTCATCCTTATTGATTCCCGCTTCTTTAGTAATGCTATCTATGGCATTTTCAACAATTCCCAGGTTGCTAATTCTTGATTCAATAATCAGGCTCTTTTCCATTCTTTATTCAGTAATGTCCCTTATACTGAATAAATCAACTTTTGTTTCAGTCATCTTCAGATTTTTGCAATCCATAATTCTGGATCAAGAAATTTTTGCTCAAAAATCATAAATTTTATAGTACAACTATTATCGTTAGATACGTCTGAAAATACATCACCGATATCTTGCTTTGTTTCAACAATATCACCTTTTTTAACTTTTATATTCACCAGGTTATTATAGACTGAATAATATTGTCCATGTTTAATAATTACGGTCATATTTGCCCCTGAAATAGGTGTTATTGCTGTTACTTCTCCTTTAAAAATGCTTCTTGCTTTTGTTTTCCCGCTACTTGTTATATCAATACCATCGTTCTTTTCCTTAACATATTTCAGAACCGGGTGCTGATGTGTTCCGAAATGACTTGTAATAACACCTCTCTCCACAGGCCAGGGAAGTCGGCCTTTGTTCTCCTGGAAATTGTTACCGATAAGCTTCTGTTCGGGTGTCAGTGCAGTAATATTAGTCTTCTTTTTATCTTCTTCAAGAATTCTTGTAAGCTCTCTCTCAAGCCGTTTATCTATTTTCCTTCTTTCCTCCAGCTCTTTTTGTAACTGTTTCTCTTTAGATGTCAGAGACTTTACAATCTTCTGCTTTTTTGCCTGCTCACTTTGTAATAAATCTTTTTGGATTAATTCCCTGTGCTTTAAATCAGAGATATTTGAGAGGTCTGATTCAAGCCTGCTTTTCGATTTTTCGATCTCCTCGATCAATTCAGAAATAATATCAGACTCTCCTCTTCTTATTTTTGATACCTGTTGAAGATATTTTACTCTTTTATATCCCTGGTTAAAATCCTTTGCGGAGAGTATAAATACGATTTCAGGGTTCAGCTTTTTTGATTTATATGAATTAATAATTGCATTCGAATAGTCGGCTCTCAGTAACACTAAATCTTCTTCCATTATCTCAATGGCAAGCTTGTTTAGTTCAATTCTAAAATTCAAAAGACTAATTTCATCATTCATTCCACTTATAACCGATTCGCGAAGATTTAATTTGTTTCCGAGCATTTTCAAAGCATTAAGGCTCTCACTTTTCTCTTTGGATGTGTTTGAAAGCAGGTTGTCGACATACGAGATTTCCTCAAGATTCTTTTTTCTTTGCTGTTCTATTTCACTTCTGGATTGTGAAAACAATCCTGTGGTTATAAAAATCAGAAGGATTATTATAGTGATAAACGCTTTCATTTTATTTCAATTCTTTCGTAACCAGAACCTTCAGTTATTCCGAAATTTTCTGAACAATTGTAATCGATCTTTTCAAGACTGATTTCAACAATTCCACCACTCTGTGTTTCAATAATTTTAATCTGACCAGGGAAAATCTTACCATCTATAGTTATAAATTCACTAAATTGGATTTCAACTCCTTTTTCACTTAATTCATTATATATCTGTACTTTAACTAATTTTTCAATTTTACAATCGAAGAAATATATCAATTTTCTTTGATCTCTTTCCTGAACGATAAGGCATTCATTGTTCTTACAATTTATATTCTCATCTACCGGTAACAGTGTTTTAAGATCTCCAAAAATTAATGGTAAAATTTCTTTATCAATTCCATATTTAATTAAAAAATATCTCGACGAACCAACGTAAAATTTATGATTTATTCTGTCATTCGCTAATATGGTATCCTTATCAAAATAAATTCTTGCCCCCTCTATCCCTGCCCGTGAACGTAAACTCACAAGGAACTTAAAATCAGGAGAATATTTTAAATTAAAGAATGCTTCTTCTGAAGTTTTATCATCATTATATCTGACCTTCCCTTTTGTAATATTAAAACAGCTAATTGACAGGTTATGATTTAACACCCTTGAAATGTTTAACTCACTGCTATCCGCATAGCTGGGAGATTTCTGTTGTTTTCTCAGCGGTGAACAACCAGCTGCAAGGATTAAAAAAACCGTTATTAGAATTACTTTTTGCAATTTTCAATTTCCCTTAACAAAGTAATTTTTGAACTATCAAGTTTTAAAGCAGATTCCCAAACCAATATTGCTCTCTGACAATCATGTCTTTTTTTAAGAATATAGCCATAGTGTTCAAAATATTCAGCATCCTCTTTTTTGGAATTTTTTATTATCCCTTCCAGTATTTTCTCAGCTTCCCTGTATTTTCCCCTTTTATACAAAACCCAGGCGTATGTGTCCTGGAAAGTAAAGTTTCCAGGATCTAATTCAATTGCCTTTTCAGACATTTCCTGGGCTTCCTTAAGTTTCATATCCTGTTCTGCCAGGTAATATGCGTAATTATTAAGCAATGTAACATCTTTATTATTACCTTTTAAAGCCTCTCCAAATGTCCTGAACGCGTTGTCATAATCTTTGCTTCTATAATAAACATCAGCTTTTAATGTTAATGCCTGTATGTTCATTTCATTGTTATTTCCCGCAAGGATTATTGCCTTCTCAATTTCTTTTAATGCATCCGGGTATTTCTTATTCTCATTTAATGCTGTAGCATATATTAGTTTTGCCACAAAAGACCTGTTAAACAACGTTGAGCATTCTTCACCTTTTTTTTCCAGTGTCAAATAATCTCCTTTTTGTAATAATACGAGTAGCAGCTTTTCCCAGGCGTAATAAAAAGTCGGGTATTTAATTATTATTTCATTTAGTCTTTCTTCAGCTTTGTCTAGTTTTTCCTGTGCAATTAATAATTCCGGTCTGATCATAATAACAACATTATCATCCGGATATGCGGCTTCCAGTACCATTTCTGAAATTAAAAGCTTATCGCCGCTTTCTTTAATTAACTCTGTAGTTTCTATTATTCTTGCAAAAAGATTTATTTTGTCTTCTCTGGCTATTTTTTCATTCAAAATAACAATGTTCAGCAGGGAGAGAAGATCCTCATATTTTTTCTCTTCGAGCAGAAACTCACAAATAGCGAGCTGGATCTGAGGATTGTCCGGATTTCTTTCTATGAGTTCTTTATAAACCTTCATTGCTTTTTCAGGTTCTCCTTTTCCTCTGTAAATCTCAGCAAGCAGCCCGTTATACGTAATTACATCCGGAAATTGTTGTAATAATTCCATAGCCTTTTTAAGGGCTTCATCCCATTTTTCAGCCCACATAAGGTTTTTAACTACTCCTGCCATGGAAGTTTCGCTGGCACCATATTTTTTGTCCAGGTTTTCAAATATCTGAGTCGCTTTTTCATATTTCTTATTTTCTGAAAACAGATTAGCCAGGGTTATTTTCAAGCTTTCGTTATCAGGAAAGCGTTTAATTGCTTTTTCATAGATATATATTGCGCTGTCGAGGTTTTTTTCCTGGTAATAAGTTCCCGCCATCATCATCAGGTACCAAAAATTATTCTCATCGAGTGTCAGAGCCCTGGATGCGTATTTCTTTCCAGTTTGAATATCTCCCGCTGCGAGCAGAATCTGTGCGATTTGAAAGTATGCAGCATCTCCTGACGGATTAATCCTGATAGCCTGTTCCAGGAATTTTATGGCCTCTCCTCCGTTACCCAGCAATTTTTGTTTAATACCCTCAACATATACATAGTTAAATGTGGCTGTATCATAAGACTTGACTTTGACAGAATCAGGCTTCATTTCATATACTTTTCTGTTACATGAAAAACCTATAGTTCCGAAAATGAAAATTAAAATATATACCAACTCCCTCCTCATTTCATATTTCCTTTCTCTTTAGCAATACTTATCAAATTTTTACAATATTATCCATTTCTCCACTTCTGCAAAACTGATCCTGAAAATACCAGCTTTTCCTGGATCCTGATTATCATTAAACGGTCTTCAAACATTCAGAGTCTGCCGTGATAACTTAAAATTTCCTTAACCCTTTTCACATTTTCCCTTAAGTTTCTTAAAAAAAGTTTACACCCTTAACCGTAAATATATAATATTCAATTAATAACGTGCATTTGCTGGTTCAGCTTTTCTTAAAGAAAACAGTAATAAACCGGTCCCTGTATTGTGCAAATAAAACAAACAATCCAAGCATTGCTGTATTAATCAGCAGTTCCTGAATTATTCCGCCGTATTTAAAGATCCTGCTGAACATAACCATTCCTATTGAAATAATAAAATATGGTATCAGCTTAAACATGTCATATTTAATTTTATAATGCCGTTCTGCTAAAATAAACGACATTATGATCATTGCCCCATATGATGCAACATGGGCCCAGGCAGATGCCATATACCCATATACCGGGATAAGAAAAACATTAATCAACACAGTAATAACAGCGCCAACAAGGGTAATATAGATACCAAATCTTGTAAGGTCGTTCAGCTTATACCATATACTATGATTTATATAAATCCCGTAAAGAAGATAGCCCATGCTTACAATGGGTACCACAATAAGTGATTCCCTGAATATTGGGCCAATAACATACTGAAAACCTTTAATATAAAGGTTAATTAAAAGAAATACCAGGAGCATCGCTATGACAAAGTACCTCATAACGAATGCATATGTTTCCTTGGCGTTGTCATGTTTTGCCCTTTCAAAAAAGAATGGTTCTGCAGCAAACCGGAACATCTGAATAAACAGCGCCATCATAACAGCAACTTTATAACCCGCTCCATACACACCAACAGTCGCCAGTCCGCTTTCATTTCCAATAACACGTCTCATAATGACCTTATCCAGCGCATCATTTATTGAGCCGCTTAATCCGGCAATAAGCAGAGGAAAAGAGTATTTTAACATACTCAGCCAGATGGATTTCTCAAAGACCGGCTTCACTTTAATTATAAATGGCAGAAGCATTATTAAGGTAAATATGCTTCCTGCGAGATTTGCCACAAATACATAACCAACTTTGTATTCGGGATCATATACTTTTTTGAATATACCGGTACTTTTTTCCCAGATACCCGGTGCTGCAAGAAGAAGAAATAATACCGAACCTATTGTAATTGCAACGTTCAATATTTTTAAAATACTGAATATTCCAGGCCTGTTTTCCTTTCTGAGTCTCGCAAAAGGTATTGCGGTAAATGCGTCTATTGCAATAATTGCTGCTGACATTCCTACAAAATCAGGGTGATCAGCATAATTCAACGCAGCCGATATCGGTTTAAGAAAAACCAATACAAAAAGTATAAAAAAGAGAGAGCTTGAAAAGAGGCTTATAAGAGATGTGCTGTATACTTTTTCGTAGTTTTCTTTATTCTGGGCAAATCTGAAAAATCCTGTTTCCATTCCATAGGTTAGGATTATCTGCAATATTGCCATCCACGCATATAATTCTGTTACAATTCCATATTCGGATCTTGAGAAAATTCTAGTATAGAAAATAGCAATTACGCCATAATTGAGGAATCTTGGAACAATTGTGCCTAATCCGTAAACGGCCGTCTGTCTGGCCAGCGCCCTTACTTCGTTCACTTTTTATTTTTTGATCGCGCAAAGTTAAATATCTTTGCATTCAGATTTACAGAACATTATTAACCAACAGAATTTATTCATGAACAAGGTTTCCTTAAGATTCGTGGCGTTTTTAACATTCGTATTTTTTATCTCATGTTCAGCTCCTGGCGGAAATGAGAATACTGTTATCCTAATGAAGACTTCGCTCGGAGATATTAAATTAAAATTATACGATGAAACACCCATTCACCGTGATAATTTCATAAAACTCGTAAACTCCGGATTTTACGAAGGTATATCTTTTCACAGGGTAATAAATAATTTCATGATTCAGGCTGGCGATCCATTAACCAGGACCATTCCAATACCAACGTCAGCTGATTCATTGAATACTTACACAATTCCATCCGAATTCAGAAAGGATCTTTTTCATAAAAAGGGAGCTCTTGCTGCAGCAAGGGAAGGAAACGATGTCAATCCCGAAATGAGATCCTCCGGGACCCATTTCTATATCGTCCAGGGCGTGAAATTCACTGACGACGACCTGGTTGCTGCTGAAAACAGGATCAACAGCAATATTAAACAGGCCCTCTTCAATAAGATAATAAAAGAGATTGCCGACAGTGCCCGTATTTCAGGTATAACTTTATCGGAAGGGGAGATACAGGACAAAGCTTCAGTCAGGGCTTTCGATTTCTTTGCTTCGAATCCTGTATATAAAATTCCCGAAAATCAACGCGAGGTTTATAAAACAATAGGGGGAGTTCCGCGTCTTGACGGAACATATACTGTTTTTGGTGAAGTCATTGAAGGACTGGATGTTGTCGATAAAATTGCAGCAGTTAAAACTGATGCCGGCGACAAACCTGAAGCAGACGTAAAAATTCTTAAAATCAAAATCATCAGTAAATAATCAGTTTAATAGCATAAATAATCTGTCTCGATGCTGGAAAGAATAAATAATCTTCTGTCAGAAATTTCATCTGTAAAAGTCAATAACACAGAAGAACTGGAATCCTTCAGGCTCAGGTTTCTAAGTAAAAAAGGATTGATTTCTGAATTGTTTGAAGAATTCAGGAATGTTCCTGCCGCAGAGAAAAAAGAAGTAGGCCAGAAACTTAATTCACTTAAGCAATCTGCCCTGGATAAATATAATCTGCTCAAATCGGAAACAAATGTTTCTGAGACAGGGGTGCTTGCGGAAGACCTTACAAGACCATCTTCTCCGTTTAACCTGGGGTCACGTCATCCTATTTCGATCATTCGCAATGAAATTATAGATATTTTCAAACGAATTGGATTTACAGTATCAGAAGGCCCTGAAATAGAAGATGATAATCATGTTTTTACAAAGCTGAATTTTGCTCCTGAGCATCCTGCCCGGGATATGCAGGATACTTTCTATATCTCACGTATCTCGCCTGAGGATTCCAATCCGGGTGACATTCTTCTCAGAACACAGACTTCGAGTGTCCAGGTGAGGGTGATGCAGACTCAAAAGCCACCTATCAGGACAATTTCACCAGGGCGCGTTTTCAGGAATGAAGCAATTTCTGCAAGGGCACACTGTATCTTCCACCAGGTGGAAGGATTATATATTGACGAGAATGTCTCATTTGCAGATCTTCGTCAGACATTGCTTTTTTTTGCACGTGAGATGTATGGAAAGGATACACGCATTCGCCTTCGGCCTTCCTATTTTCCTTTTACTGAGCCTTCGGCAGAAATGGATGTCAGTTGTTCCATTTGTGGCGGAAAAGGCTGCAATGTTTGTAAATATACCGGATGGCTTGAAGTTCTTGGATGTGGAATGGTTCATCCTAATGTCCTTGAAGCCTGTGGTATAGACAGCAAAAAATATACAGGCTTTGCCTTCGGCATGGGTATAGAAAGACCGGCTATGCTAAAATACCAGGTCAATGATCTTCGTCTTTATTTTGAAAATGATATCAGATTCCTTGAACAGTTCAAGACTGCTTTTTAGGCGTTCAGAACATTTAGGTTAATATATTGTTATTCAAAACACAATTTATTAGATCAGCAAATGAAGCATCAAGAAATTCCTGTTCCGTTTTGTGATAAATGTGCTCTTGAGACCGGTGCAATTTTCAGGCATCTTGGCCGTGACGAGGTTGACATGCTGAATTTTGAAAAAGAATTCCGTCAGTTCAAAAGAGGCGATATCCTTTATAATGAAGGAAGCAGAATAAGTGGATTTTATTGTATTCACTCGGGAATAATAAAAGTATTCAAGACGGGCCTCGACGGGAAGGAGCAAATAATAAGATTTGCCAAGCCCGGTGATATAATAGCTTACAGGAGCGTTTTAAGCAATGAAGTTGCCTGCACATCAGCAAAGGTAATTGAAGATTCACAGGTTTGTTTTATCCCTTCAGAGATCCTGGTTTCGCTCGTTAAATCCAATTCTTCTTTCGCTCTTGAACTGCTGAAGCTTGCATGTCATGAACTTGGTGAGGCCAATTCATTTATAACTGATATAGCCCAGAAGACTGTTCGCGAAAGGCTTGCTGAGATACTGCTTCTCCTTGTCCATGATTTTGGGCTTGATGATCAGAATTATTTACAGATATCACTCACACGAGAAGAGCTTGCGAATATTGTTGGAACTGCAACTGAATCTGTAATAAGGTTATTATCGGAATTCAAGACCGACATGCTTGTTGAGCTTAATGGCAGGAGAATTAAGATCCTCGATAAAAAAGGACTGGAAAAAATAAGCAATGTTCTGAACTGATTTGTTTTCAGCACATTTCAGAAAAGGGTTCCGTTAATATCACGGTTTAATGATTTTCCCAGGTGCTTATATGCATTTTCGGTAGCTTCTCTTCCCCTGGGTGTTCTTTTAAGAAAACCTTCCTTGATGAGGAATGGTTCATAGACCTCTTCAATGGTTCCGCTTTCTTCTCCAACCGCGGTAGCAATAGTATTAAGGCCAACCGGGCCTCCGTTGAATTTATTTATCACTGCTGATAGTATCCTGTTGTCCATTTCGTCCAGGCCGTGCTGATCAATATTCAGTGCCTTGAGCCCAAATCTTGTTATTTCAAGATCAATCCGGCCGGAACCTTTAACCTGTGCAAAATCACGGATCCGGCGAAGAAGGGCATTAGCTATCCTGGGTGTTCCGCGGCTTCGCCTGCCAATTTCAACTGCCGCGTTTTCGTCAATCTTAACGTTTAATATCCCTGCAGATCTTTTAACAATGCCGGTGAGCACTTCCTGGTCATAATATTCGAGGTGGAACTTAATTCCGAACCGGGCACGCAACGGGCTGGTCAAGAGGCCGGATCTTGTCGTGGCGCCTATAAGCGTAAAATGGTTCAGTGTGAGCTGAACCGATCTGGCGCTTGGACCCTTATCGATCATTATGTCAATCTGAAAATCTTCCATTGCTGAATACAGGTATTCCTCAACTACCGGGCTTAGCCTGTGAATTTCATCAATAAAAAGAACATCGCCTTCTTCAAGGTTTGTAAGAAGCCCTGCCAGGTCACCGGGTTTATCAAGAACAGGACCCGAGGTGACCCTCAGGCTAACACCGAGCTCATTTGAAATTATTGTTGCAAGAGTTGTTTTTCCCAGTCCCGGAGGGCCATGAAGCAGGACATGATCAAGGGATTCGCCTCTTTGTTTCGCTGCGGTTACGAAAACAATAAGGTTATCAATTACCTGCTGTTGTCCCTTAAAATCGTTAAAATTAGCTGGTCTTAGCTGTCTGTCGAATTCCCGGTCGGTAACTGTAAAATCTTCCTTCCTGATATTGAAGTTTTCCTCCATAAGGCAAAGTAACTATTTTATAAGCTTTGTATCGCTCTCAGGAAGATTTATTTTAATTCCGTTTATGCTTGTTTCCACGTCATCCCTGTATGTAATTGTAATTACCGCATTACCTTCTTCATCGTATTTCTTCCAGGTTTTCTGACGCAAGCCGTTTTTATAGAATTGTTCTTCTTTAATTTTTCCGTTTTCGTAATAATAGAGGTGCTGGCCATCGGGGTTACCCTGAATAAAACTTCCTTTAAACCTTAATGTGCCATCGGGGTAGAATGATTTCCATTGACCATCTTTGAGGCCGATAATGTATTTTCCTTCTTCAGTATTATCTCCTGTGCTGAATTTCCATTCTCCGTTTCTTTCGCCATCGGTAAACTGGCCTTTTCCTATTATTTCGCCTGTTACCGAATACTCTGTATAAGAGCCATCGCGCTGTCCCTGGAAATATTCCTCCTCTCTTAAAATTGCCCCGTTATCATAGTACCATTTCCAGAGTCCATCAGGACGGCCATTGTTGTAAAATCCTGTTTGTTCCGTTTTACCTGATGAAGTATAGAATTTCCATAAACCTGTTCTTCTGTTGTCGGTGTAAGTTCCTTCGGCCTGAATTTTTCCATCAGGATACAGGTCCTTCCATTTCCCGTTTTTATTTCCGGCTTCATCAACAAGACCTTCAGATATCAGCAAGCCATTATCATTATAGATAAATGCGTTTGAAATTTTTCCGTCTTTGCCATACTCCCGGTGAACACCGACGGGAATATTATTTCTGTAGGGACCTTTATAAATCAGCTTATTATCTGCATCATATTTTTTTACTTCCTCAATATCAGGCTGATCTTCAACATTTGATTTAACTATAGAACCATTATCGTAAAGCATTGTAAGTGTCAGGACACCCCGTTGATCATATTCCTTATAATAACCATGAAGCATATCGTCTTTAAATGTTCTCTCCGATTTTTTTGCCCCGCTAGGATAGAAATCCATCCATTCTCCCTGTTTTTTTCCTTCAGCATCAGTCCTGTTTATTTTCAGTCGGCTTACCAGGAAGTCGTTGCTGTATTCCATCAGGGTTATTACATTACCATACTTATCGTACTCTTTTGATAATCCTTCCCTTTTTCCTGAATTGAATGAAATTGTCTGCTGAATCTTTCCATCAGGAAAATAGATATATCCTGTTCCTTCCTTTTTTCCGCCGGCATAAAGTTCTTTAGACCAGATATACAGACCTGAAAAAGGATCTTTCCTGTATTTAAGATAATAACCATTCTTTTTATCAAAGAGATAGCTTATTTTGTCGGTTGTGTCTCCTGTCTGATCATAAAATGTCCATATACTGTCGAGCCTGGAATTTGTATATTTTCCTTCAGATTTTTTAACCCCCGTGACATAATATGATTTCCAGAATCCATCATATTTTCCGTTTTTCACCATCCCTTCACCGGATATGCTTCCATTGGGGTATTTAAAGATCTGATAACCATCTTTTAATCCTTCAGCGTTCTGGGCATTTAATGAATGAACAAACAAAAATGTCAATATTACAACTGAATATTTTCTCATATTCTAAAGGCCAAGTTTCTCGGAGATTTCAATCATCCTGCGTATTGGTTTCTGTGCTTTTGAAATGATTTTATTATTAACGCTTATTTCAGGACTTTCATTTTTAAGACAACGGAAAATCTTTTCAAGTGTTATTAATTTCATAAAATTACATTCGCTGCAGCCGCAAGTTGAGTCTTTTGGAGGGGCAGGTAAATAAGTTTTACCCGGATTTTCTTTAATCATCTGATGAATAATACCAGGTTCCGTAGCTACAATATAACAGCTTCCCGGATCTTTCCTGGTAAATTGAAGAAGAGCGGCAGTAGAACCAATAAAATCTGCAACCATTCTTACCGGCAGCTCGCATTCAGGATGGACTATTATCTTTGCACCAGGATTTTCTTCCTTCATTTTTAATATTGCTTCCAGCGAAAATTCTTCATGAACATGGCAGGAACCATTCCAAACCAAAATATCTCTTCCTGTTTTATTAATAATATGGTTTCCCAGGTTCCTGTCAGGAGCAAAAATTATCTTTTCATCAGGAGGCAGAGAATTTACTATCTGAACAGCATTTGAAGAAGTGCATGATATATCTGACAGAGCTTTAATTTCAGCCGTGGTATTAACATAAGTTATAACAGTTCTTCCGGGATTATCCTCAATAAACTTTTTAAAATCATCAGCCTTGCATGAATCTGCAAGAGAACATCCGGCATTTATATCAGGCAGAAGGACCTTTTTCTCAGGAGCCAGAATTTTTGCTGTTTCAGCCATAAATTTAACTCCGGCAAAGAGTATTATATCCGCATCATTATCAGCTGCTTTTTGAGATAGAGCAAGACTGTCGCCTACAAAATCCGCAATATCCTGAATATCTCCGGTCTGATAATAATGAGCAAGGATGATTGCATTTTTTTCTTTTTTCATCCTGATGATCTCCGACACAATATCAGTATTTTTCTGTACACTCATGGTAACCAGGATATCTTTTCAACAAAGTAAATAATTAATAATACTTTAAATAAATTTATTTATGATGATAATGTTATGCTGTTAATTGTGTTAATATAAAAATCGTATTAGAATTGACTTTTAAGAAATTATCATCACACTAACAGCTTTTCAACAATTTTAATTCATTATATTTTTTGAAAATCAGTAATTTACTTTATGAATTAACAATTGTTATTAACATGATAAAAGCTGTGACATTTAAACAAAATTATGGATTTATATGTTCATTTAAGGTTTATTACAAGACTAAATTTCATTGAAATTTTATGATTAAGTGTGCAAAAATGAAAAAAAACAGGTTTCACAGTAATTTCAACAACATTTCAAATCACATGAAAACACTTTTTCAACAATTAAAAAACACCAATTATTAATATATAATCGGCAAAACGAATTGTACAAAGATATAGAACGAATTGTACAATAAAAATTTCACACAGGCTATTAATTCTTCTGCTTTGCACGCTCCTCCTGAAGCCAAAAATTAAACTGTACGCCACACCAAATGATGAAGTACAAGCCAGCAAAAACAATTCCCAGATACTTCCAGAATCCAGGCGCTGCAGTAATGATTACAACTGTTAACAGCTGTAGCCACATTGATGTAAAGATTTTCTTCATTTAAATTGTATTTAGTGAGATTAAAATTTCCCTCGTAAGACCAGCACAAAATGGTTTCTTAGGTTCATAATCGGAATGTTGGCCGACATTTACTGTCCCGAATTGTTCTCGTAATTCGTTTATCTTCTTCCTGAGCGCTGACATCTGTGATGTAGTAAATTTGCCTGTTTTACCAATCAAGCAAATTTGAATGCAATCGTTCTTCCCAAGAGTTGCTGCAGCGACTTCATCCCATTCAAACTTATCATCGTCATCTAGAGCCCTGCCAGTCTCTACTAAGCCATCACAATACTTGTTATATTTCTTTTTGGTGAGCCACCCATTGAGAATAACTAAGTGATAGCCTATATGGATACCATCTGCATTCTTAAAGCCTCGAATTGCATGCCACCCATCTATCATAACGGCATTACCGAAGTCAGAATCTGAACAATGTATAATGACATCCATTGCTAAGCAGCTTTATGCTCTTTTAAATGGCGCTTAAACTCTCTTTCAAGTCGTTTGATCCTCTTCTCATGATCCTCAAGCTTCGTCATGATTTCGCTAAGCCCTTTGAATATCCTTTCGAACTGCTCATCATAGTAATCATCTTGCAAGGTCAGCAACCTGCCAATTGCAGCCAGGTCATCAATCTTAAGAGTCATGCCCTTCTTGGTCTGCTCGGACAGCGGGACATTTTCATACCTGTTTAATTTTAAATCTTCACTCATTTTGCTATTGGTTTTGTTTTTTTGACATAAATTCTGAATTGTATGGTGTCCAATATGGAATTGGCCCGGATGGAATCATTGATGAACTGCCTTCGTTTTTTTTTAACTCAAACTGCTCCATCATATCAAGAACCTGAGAAGGAGTCATCGTCTTGGCAAATTCTCTTGTCATTATCCCTTTCATTATATCCTGCTTCCTGTCAAGCTGGTCAAGCTTCTGCCCGTGTTCATTGACTAGTTCCTCTACTTTGAATTGTCCGATCTGTAGAGAATCAACTTTATTAATCAATGTTTTCAGATCCCGGACAATCACTTCCTGAGTAATGATCTTCTTATCACGGCTGATAATTGCCTTATTATAGACTTTTATTCCTGCAATAATGACACTACCAAGAGCTACTAGCGAAGTAATAGTCTTGGCAAGGTTGCCAATGTTGGTAAGCCACTTTAATATGTCACTTGCCCTCTTCTTCATTCTCGGAAACCGGTTTTGTTCTGCGATTAAGGATTGCCCATTTGTACCCTTCATATACCAGGTATGAAAAAACAAGACCAACTAACCAGCAGGTCGCCAGATCTCCGGCTAATTGAATTGCATCAGGAAGGAAAGTCAGCTTTTCAAAATTCAACTTAAGCCCTCCCTGGAAAACAAAGATCATCAGCGAAGCATCGACAAGAGCTATAGCAGCAAATTGTTCCCAATTACTTATTATCCAATATTTCCTTGACAGGGGTTTGTTTTTATCTTTCCTCATGGATAATCTTCCCAGAAAGAATATCGCTATACCAAAAATGTTGATTAAGATTTTCATAGTATAATTATTCGCTTGCGACTTTAACATAGTTAGTAGTGGTTGCACACCTTATAGATCTGTTTGCCAATCCATATAAGTAGATCTGGGGACGATACCGTGATAAACCCAGGTAATCAGTAGTTGCCAAAATAGCCCTGATCCCGGTGGTAGTTCCATTTCCTACATCATCCCCTGCATTCACGAATGTCCTGCCCCACGAAGTCTGGGTATTTGCCAGAAAATTTACTCTTGCAAAAGTATGGTAGTGCGATGCATTGTAAGAAGTAATATTTATTTCGGCTCCACCGGAAGTTGCTGCAAAGGTCGCATATTTTCCACCTCCGGAAGTTCCAATTTCTCTTACATAAAACGTCTGGTTATAGGCAAGGCCACCAGGGCTACTCTGATCAACCAACATTGCTGATGTGGAATAAGACGCCATCGCGATCTTTTGTCCGACTACAAGATCAGTACCTGTGTAATAGAGCCTGTTGAGTGTAAGATTACAGGAGTCAACTACATACTTTGCTCCTAACCATATCGACCATTTGATATCGCCTGACCCGCTTTCTCCTACTGTACCAACAGTCCCTCCATATTGAATTATTGAATACTGAGTCGTGGCTGTGTAGGTAGTATTAAAGTCAAGGACCATCATCAGACCTGCAGCTGCTCCTGAGGTGGTATTTGAGGCTTTGGTAGTAAATAATCCGGCCTGGATGTCGCCATTCCTGGAGAACTTCTCTTCGCTGTTATAAACAATTTGATAATTCTTACTGGTCGAAACATCAATTCCAAAAGCTACTGTACCAACACCACTCACCAGATTATCATTGCCAAATACGGCTGAATAATTACCTGATGCTGTTGTTCTATAGCCTGTAGCAAAAGCATCTAGCCCCGATGCTTTAGTCTCTTCATTAAAGGATGCAGAAGCGCTTCCCCATGCTTTAGTGTTAACCCCTGTAGAAAGTGTGTAAGTATTATATGATTGAGTTTTATATCCAAGAGAAATAGCCGCCTCACCCATTGTTGATGAAGATCTTCCTGCAGCAAAATTACCGGTACCAGGTACTCCTTTTGAACAACTTGTAATGAATAATCCCGCAGCTGGTGATGTAATCTGGTCACTATAATAAACCTTTGTTTTGTTAGTTCCAGCGTCATAAGAAACCGCTGTACAATAAAGAGGATTCAAACCCAAATTTTGTGTTGAACCTGTTGGAAAGTTTGTAGTAGCAAAATTTGTCCAGAAATAAGGATAATTCCAGAAATATCTTCCTGTATAACCATACGCCCCAGAGTCAATGGCAGTATAGAAGAATGATGATTGATCACCATTATAATTAGTTCCAAGAATTTCAATAAAGTTTCCTCCTCCATCACTACCAAATGTGAGATCTTCATAAAAATATTTTCGTTTTCCTGTAGTAGTTTCATTACCAATAGCACCTCCATCATTACATCCGCCAATAGATTGTGTTCCGGCAGAGAACCCCATATAACCATCGGTAATTGATGCATTGCCTAAAGCAACTCCATAATCCTTTACTAGTTGGTTTTGGGCATTAAGCGCAGCGCCTACAGTTACATTGGTATACATCGGATGTCCTCCGGCACGATTACCAAGAAACATTCCTGATACTTTTGATTTCTTGCCGATAACATTATCATTAACAAATATCCTGTCCGCAGGAAACCTGGTTGTAACAGATCCTCCAATCGAGTCTGATACAAATGTCCGTCCTGGTGTATAGAGGTATAATTTACTATCAATAACTTTTATGGAATCAACTCTCAGATCATTGACTTTTATAATTGCTCTGTTAATCTTTGGGAAGGCAGTCTTGAGTTTCTCCCCGGAATTCAGGGCACCTGTTCCGGTATAAAGAGTGTCTAGTTGCGCTGATAATGAAAAGCACATGATCAGCATAAGTGTAGTAAAATAGATTTTTTTCATTGTATTATCGTTTTAAATGTCACTGATATTATATTCTTCCTGGTCAACAGTTATGTTGTTATTGTCGACAGTAACGTCCTCATTATCGACAGTAAGCGAGATCGGAGCCTGATCTGAATTTCTTGCATCAGGGGCCTTATTAAGCATATTTAACCTGTTCGAAATAACCGGTTTCATACTATGGCTTTATTTATCTCCCGCATGTTGAAATTGTAGCAGCACCGCCAAGAACGGCAACATAATCTCCAACATTACAGGGCTGGTAGATCTCATCATTTGCTCCAATTGGCAGATCTGTAGCAATTGCGGTAAGAGGACTCGCTTCTGTACTTGGGCCGATAGCAATTCTTAATGCACCACTATATGATTTTATCCTTACCATTCTGCCATCTATAGGATTAGTACATATGGCTGATGCAGAAGATCCATCAACTTCCTGGTGATCACAGAGAGGTATGCAATTTTGTATCGGTACTCCATTTGCATCCCTGATTAATTCAAGTGTTCTCATTTTTACCTCCTTTAATTTATTATACTATCTGTACGTAATTCCCATTTCGATATAAAGCTCCGGGTTGAAGTCCTGAACTGCTGGTTGGTATGTTTGGTAAACCTATATTGGGTGCATTTAATGATATTACATTACCCCCGGAACTGCCATAGAAACGGGCAATTCTGTTACCCTTGCCATCACCAATATCAAGGCATCTGAATTTATCAGTACCTCCTGCATATCCTACATAATTGATCCTGATTGTTCCCTTATCGGTATTTGTGTCAATTTCGAATATATTATTAGCGCAGATAATAACGGATCCTACATCTTCAACAGGAACATTGGTGATAGTCGTATTTCCTGTAAAATCGACTCCTGCTTCTATCGCTTCTAAAAGGATATAATTATTACTTGAGGTTACCAGAACCCCTCCGGGAGAATAAGCCCCTGCATGCGAATTAACCCAGTTTAAAGCCGTTTGATTAAGAGAACCATAGAATATTGCCTTACGCGTAACCCCGTCACATAGAATATTTGCTTCACCGGATGTACCCGTCATAAGGATCCTGTCAATCCTTTTCTGCCCGTTATTATTTGCCTGATAATTATCCACACTTCCATCAAGATATCCGGATACATTTGCAATTGATGTGGAACCGGTAAAATCAGTACCGGCAACTTCAGCTTCGAATTGAACATACCAGTTACCAAGGCCATCCTGATTGTAGGTTAGATAAACGTTTACTGCATCCCAGGCAGACTGCCAGGCGGTAACAAAATTTGCACAGGCATCTTCTTCGTCCTGGCCAGAGCCAAGCGTCATTAAGCGCGTAACCCCGTTACATGTCAGATCAGCGGTTCCTTCATCATTCGTCGGATAGATCCTGTCAATCCTCGGAGCTTTCGGAATGTTAGCCTGCATATTTTCGACTGTACCGGAAAGATCTCCGGCACCCCCGGCCATCGATTTGAATATAGAATCGACACTCTCGAACTTGGCCTTACCGCTCTCAAGAATCTCGAAAAATTTAGACCTTATAGATCCATTTGATGCAATTGTAATACCGTTCTCAGTATAACCGGCGCTTGTTTTCTTTGTTCCGGTATATATTGCATCAGAATCAATAATCCAGCCAGCAATCAAACCTTTAGTAAAGATAGCTCTGCCGTCATTAAGGATCCTCATGGGAGCAGTCGCCCGATTTGCAAAGGAATTTCCTGCCCAGAATCGAATGTCATCGTCAGGGTCAGTTTCCGTTTCTGCTCCGGATATCCCTGCATTACCTTCACCGAGAGCTCCTGGCCCGACCTCTATTCTTCCTGTAGTAATGATCCCTCCGTTAATTATTGTCTGGGTCTTATCGTATTCAGTAGCTAGTTCCCAGTCACCGGCATCAAAGGATCCTGTTTCTTTGGCTGCAAAACAACGGTAAATATTAACGCCATTTGTATATAAATCGCCGATGGAATATGGTGTTACCGGTTGTGTGTTAAATATTCGTTTGGCCGTCTGTCCACCTTTGAATTTTATTTCACCCTGGATGACTCCATTATCGAGATCGAACCATGTAAGACCATCCTGAGATGTAATTACACCCGTTCTGATATATGATCCGGTGATTGCAGTAGCCCCGTATGTAAGAGATATCCACCTGGTACCCGTGCTTTCATCTATTCCATGTAGCACTCCCAGGAGAAAGTGATAATAGTTCGCATCGTCATTTACACGTATCTGGCTCTGTGAAAAAATTATTGTGGCTGCCGTGCCTGTTTTAATACATTTGGCATAGATATAGTAGGAAGCTTCATCGGTTAATGTCACATCAGATCCGGTTATAGTCCAGTCGCGTATCGCTTCTTCAATTGCATAATGCGATAATGTTCCGGTCCCTACTCTTATAAGGTTCTCATTCCCGTTCAGATTCGGGGTAATTATACAGCTTATTGAAAACTGTGCAGATCTCGATCCAACCGAGAGCATAAGGGTTTCTATTGAGTTCGGTTTTATATTTGTACCATCGAAATAACCGTCGGTATCAAAAACCATGTCCAAAAGTTCACGCGTACTGATCCATGATCTGCGTGCCCTTGCCACATCATTAAGCTTATTTAATGCAATTAGTTTCTCTGTCTCGATTGAAGTGGCGATGAGCCTTTCTCCAATGGACCTTTCAGTTATGTCTGATAGAGTAAGTCCATATTTATATACCCTGAACAGATCTCTGGTAAATGCCTTTACCCTTATATTTTTATCGATGCCGAAATCATCGTCCTCTACCGGGATGTTATCTCCAATATTGAACACGTTGACAACCGTTTCCTCAGGGTAAAGTGAGTTCAGGTACAATTCATCAACCGGACCGCTGTATTTTACCCTGGGCTGGCAGTTCTGAGCCAGGTACTCTTCAGCTGCATCTTCAAGTTCAGCTTCTCCAGAGCTTATATAAGTCTGTGGCATTATAATGTCGGTAATAACGTATTTGTCACCAACTCCAAACTGAAATGCCACTGTAGCAGGATCAGGAAATTGCTGGTCACGTTCATCAGTAAATGGTTTCAGAGAGAATGTCCTGGTTGAATGTGAATATGATGAAAGCTCAAATTCATATCCTGCCAGGTTACCAGTGTTAAAATGGATCTTCGCGGATGTGTTTGCAATAAGATACAGAGTATTTCCCTCTCCGTCCTGAGCATTTAAATCGAAATCCATTCCTGAATCAATAAATTGATATATACTGGAGCCCAGGGAAGTCACGGTACCGGTCCTGCGTGGGTAAATATCATCAAATATCTTTATACCCTCTATGTGACCGTAAAGTGCCTTGGCGGCGGAATCCTCAATGTATGAAAGATCGTTTAAGGGCAGTTTAAGACGTTGTGAAAAGCCCCTGTAATCCCAGGGAATATTCCTGTTCGATCCGAATGCGTACAGACGGGTAATTATGTTCTTATCGGATATTGTTTCGCGTTCCAAACTATAGAGCCCCTTCGCCTTTCCATATCTGAACGTGAGGCTGATATTCTGCCCGATCGTTTCCTTCAGGTTGATCGTGCAAATACCGGCATTCTCTATGATTTCGAATTCCTTATTAAATCCTTTATCCTTATCACATAGCCGTTGTAGTACTTGCAGGCAGTTTTCGTTACTGAAGGTTAGTGTTTTGAAATCTGTCTCCGGGCATAATCCAAGAATCCATACACCATTGCCAAATACACGCTTCAGGTTATTAATGAGGACACCCATGAAAAATGCAAGATTACCGGTGAGTTCAAAATCAGGAGAAATACTTACTCCGTCGGCATCTTCGTCAAGATAATTAGCCCTTATAAGATCGTATTGCCTACCCTCCCAGGTTAAATCATAGATAAACTTCCGGAAGCTGCTCTTCTTTTCTTTTGGGAATGAATTAAGGATATAGGTGCTGGCAAATAGGGTAATCCGGTCGCCCCGGTTAAACTCAAGCTTAGTTGCACTCTCGATAGTCATAGTTACCACATCTTCACCCAGGAGTTCTCTTTTTTGCTCTCCTTTAGTGACAGTAGAACCATTGGCTCTCGAAAAGAGAGGCCAGGTTGTATTGTCGGGCCTGGTAACTATAATCTGGTCCATACGAGCGTTGCGTTCGTGGTTAATGCGCTTATACTATCAATTACCCCGGTTAATAAAATATAGTATGTACCTGAAGCTGCATAGTTATGTACAACTTCGCCGGAAGAGGTAACGACATCAAAATTTGATCCTCCATCACCCCAATAGATATTTATAGGTTCGGTTGAAGTAAGCTGTACAGACACTTCATCATCGCCAGGCGCCGAAACAAACTTGTAAACTCTTTTAACGGGTTCTGGTTCAGTGAGCTTGATTGTAAATGTGCCAATCATTGTTGATGATTTCCACCTCTTGGAAATCTCCACCTCTTCTGCCAGGTAGATCTCGTACAATAATGGCTTACGGGTAACTACATCATCATTCACATCTATCATCAGACGCTGAAGTCCGCTCTTCTGGAATGCAGCCAGGAAAGACTGAACAGCCAAAATGAAGGCAGTTGAGCTCGATGCTTTAATATAACAATCAAGGCTAATAGATCTGCTCTCGTACCTGGGCGCAGCGAGATCCAATACTTCTCCATGCTGATCAGGCCAGGCATAAACCTGTGGCTTTTTCAGCTTGAGTGCATCAAGTATTCCACTACTGGCCGAAACCTTTACCCCGTAGGAAGCAAACGAGATCCCGTTTATATAATAGTTTACTGTCATACTATTCCCTGCGCCCTTAATGGATTACTGACAAGAGCATCAAGCTTGCTGTCAATGCTGATCAGATGGTCAGTATTATTCCCTATCCGGAAAAGCTCTTTCAATGAATCCTGCATTATTATCTGCGATGTTGCCTGTGATATCCTAACTGCATTCAGCTGACCGGCTATCAATGATGCCTGGTCTGCCGACATTCCTTTGATCTGACCCTCCAGGGCATTTATTTCATCTTCAGTTCCTGACATGGCATCGAGCACCCCGTTCAGCCCATCCCAGAAAGGTTGCATGGTTTCAGCAAATTGCTGCCCCATCGTCATTATTTTATCACGTTCAGCAGTATCGAGTTCAAAATCGGAGAGAGCCTCTCTCACATAATTCATCAGCTCGTTCATCTGGGCGCTGCTCAGGAGCCGGTCTTTAAAAATTTCGGCAGCTGCTCCCTGCAGCATTTCCCTCAGGTAATCGGAGAGTGTATCTGCGCCTTCCTTCCCCCCGTTAACTATCCCGTTATAAATTGCATCCGCTATCGTATTTGGAGTGATTCCTCCTGCAATTATGTCATTAAGGGCTAACTGAGCATCCTCATAAGTTTGCTGCATCTCGAGTAGCTGTGCCTGCAGATTTTCCAGGTCTTCCTGTCGTGATTCATAGTTAAGTATAGTGGCATGTCTTAATTTGTACTCTGCAACAGAAATTTGGTATTCTATCCTGCTAATTTGATACGCGATGGTATCAACGTATTGTTCCTGTGCGCTTCTCGACCCTCCGGTTCTTTCCGATTGTTCAACAATGCGCTGCGACTCTTTTAGTTTGTCATTAATATCATCAAGAATGCTGTTATATCTTTCAGTATATTCATACATTTCCATTACTGTCAGGACATAACTTAGAAGACTCGCCGCTGCTGATGTCCAATTCTCGGTGGCTATGCTATCAATAAGGTTAGCGATCGAATCAAAAGCAGACGCAATATCAGAGCTAATATCAAGCATTTCCCCCAGTTGAGAAGTGGTCTGTGCAACAGCATCAAGAATCTGCATCCGCAAATCCATTTCTTCTTTCAGGGACTTGTTTTTATTTGCATCGGGTACAGGGTTGTATTTACCCCAGTCATATAACCCTGAGGAGGTGTATGGATTAATTATAGAGGACGGAGTAGAAGAACTTTTTGTACTGTTTGGTATGTACACCAATTGCAATAACTTGCTGTTCTCCTCCTTGATCTTCTTGAGGTAAGCTTGCTCGATTTCATAACGCTCCAGATTATATTTCTCAGTGAGAGCCGTTTTTATTTTCTGATCCTTCTCATAAGTTTTAAGGTCCTCATTATAAGCCTGCTCCAGCTGTAGAAGCTCTTTCTGCAGATCTTTCGATTTCAGAACGGCTATTTCATTTAGAATATCCCTGAGGGCCTTAGCCTTTTTCTTTTCTTCCTCGCTCAGTTTTGCAGGATCCAGCGCGTCAATTTCACTTTGCTTTGCCAGTATCTTAATTCTTAACGATGCCCTCTCTGCAGCATCGGCAGTAGCGTAATAATCCTTTTGCAAGCCTGCGAGTTCTTTTCTCAGGTAATCTATCGATCCGGCTGCCGGAGAATCATTATTCTTTTTAATGTCTCCCAGCATTCTCGATAGATCTGCCTCCACGTTCGATGACTTTGCTTTAGCATTACCCAGTCTGATATATGACTCACTCATGGCATCAACCGTCTTTGTATTCAGTTCACCGTTGAGCCATAATACTTTCAAAACATCTGCCATCTCTATCCCTGCAGGAAGGGTTTCTTCCAGTGATTTACGCAATTCCCAGACGGCATCACCATACATCCTGAATCCTTTCTCATTACTTGAATCAAGGAATGCTTCATCTGTCATCATCCAGGTCTTTTTACGGAGATCTTGGATCTGGCCAATCAGTTCAGCGTTCTTGGCATATATTGTAGCAAATTTATTGAGATCATCATCGGTAACATTCCCTTCCAGTCTTGGCTTACTTTTTATCTTGGTCAATAAATCATTATGATACTTTTCTTCTATCTTAAGAAGTGTGGCTGCTTCTTCTTTTTTCTTGGCGATGTAGTCATTTATTGCCTGTTCTCTCTTTTCCGGCGATAAACTTGAATTACGATAGATCTTCTCCAGTTCGTTATATAAATCCTGTTCATTGGCAATTATAACTTCAGCAGCTTTCATTGCCCTGGTATATGAATAAGTGTTGTCAGAGAATTCTTTGGCAGCCTTTGCGCCCTTTACCATATTTGATGCAAGGTCTCCAATGGTCACTTCACCTGCTCTTACAGATGAAAACAATTCTTCAACAGCTCCCTTGGCCCCATCAATAAATGATTTGAATTGAGCAGTTGCACTCGAAGATGAATTTATTATCCCTTTGAATAGTGTAACACCTACTGAAAGCCATCCCAGAGCTTTTGTAGCTCCGAGAACGGACTTTTCTATTTTTGCTTGTGATGCTGCGCCCTTCTCATTTGCTTCCGCCTGTGTTTTTTGTATGGTTATAAGCTGACGGTTCCCTTCTCTCAATTCCTTAGTTGCAGCAATAAGCTCATCAAGGGCCTTCTTAAGATCGATTGCCTTTTGCTCAGCCTTACCATCAAGCACGAATTCAATTTCTATGGGACCCAGCTTATCCTCCATTGTCAGGAGTTGTGTGTTAGAAAATCAATTATTTCCGTATCAGATTCAATATGTTTCTTATCCTTATCTTTCCGGACAATTACCGGTGAGTCTGCCATCTTCATCTGCAGAGAACTCCACGATTCTCCCCAAAGTATGTAATCATGCGTACACCCATATTTTTCCTGCAGGCTTTGTATTATCCCCCAGAGGCTATTCAGACCTTTTATTTCTGTTGACTCCCCTGATCTTCCGGACTCGGATCCTTCGGAGTCGTCACTTTCAGATCTCCGAACAATACGATAGTATTTAAGAAAGATGTGTACCCGCTGAACGATGCAATAAACAGTGCAGCTTCGAGCTGCATGTTTGCTGTAAAATGCCATAATATAAACCTCGCCAAGATGTTCCTGAACAGTTTTATCTTCCAGTAACTGTTAAGAATACAAATAGCAGTCATCTTACAAACAGGCCGGAGGAACTTCTTAACTTCTTCCGAAGGATTCTTATCAAGGTCCTCTTTCTTTATACCTGCCTTGAGGTACAGAAGCGACACTTCCAGGAGAGCTCCCAGCTTAAGAGCTCTCACTGTTACTTTCAGATTCTTGATACCAAGCATTCTTAGATACCAGGGAGAGGGTAAAGGCCAGGAAACACCCCGGTTCAAAAGATTTTCAGCAGCATGTTTTTCTGTATTCATATTGGTTTATTCAAAAAAAGCCTCCTCAACCGAGGAGGCTTCAGTCAATATTTTATCGAACATCTTATGCTCCAGCAGTACCCACGCTCCAGGAAGCAGTAGCAGCTTTCGTCGGGGTGAGAATGGTGGCGATTATATCTACCAGGAATATCCCGTTCTTTGCCAGCTTATAGTTGGGCTTAGCAACTATCTTCGTCCTGACGATGTTGATTATCTTACCGGATTTCGGAGTGATCTTTACTGACTTCTCAACATTTGGAGCCGTGGCTGGTGCGCTCCATATTTTGTTGGGAGCCGTGCCGGTAGAGGTTCCGCCAAGGACCTTAACCAGTGTGTCAGCATCGGAATCCATGATCGACCATTTAAGAGTGATCTTTCCTTTGGTTTCAACGGTCTCTTCCGGATCATCTGATTCCTCAGATCGGTGTTCAAAGATTTCAGGATCAGCTCCCATTAATTCAGCTGTATCCTTATATGTTTTTCCAAGCACGGCAAGAACTGTTCCCATGCCGCCGTCGACTGCAACATCTCCGATTTCAATGCTTGTTAATCCTAAGGTCCTTACTTCTGCCATTTCAATGCTATTTAAAAAGTTTTGTAATGAAGCTTAATTTTCCTGCTGCAAATTTTACCACGATATAGATCAACAGTAATCCTAGCAGGATCCTGCCGCACCATATCTGGAAACTTTGCCATGATGTGAGTTGATTCGTGATTTTCTCTACAGGATAAGGAACAGGTTTCTCCTTTATTACAGTTATAATACTGTCCCTGGAGGTCGTTTCCTTTCTCTCCCTGGTCTCTGCAACCGCGTCTACCTGTAACGTATTGTCTTCCATCTGAAGCGCCTGCTGAACTATCTTCCCCTGCAGCTGTGAAATAGTCTCGATGTAAATCCTACCGAGGCTGTCACATTTCAGGAAAGCATGTATAGACGCGCTGTCGGGAATACCGGGAGTATCCTGGATAAAATGATTATTGTTGACTTCAATTGCCGTGGTATCGTGAGAAGATACAACCAGGGGACTAACAGCCCTGTGGTTGCAGGATCCGCTGATCACTGATAGGATCAGCAGAACGATAGTTAGTATCCTGGTTGTTCTTTTCACTGTTCCTGATCTAACCCTATGAAGCTGCCTGTACGAGTGCAATAACTCCTTTTCCGTCGTTTCTCTTCTTGCGGCCACCGGCACGCATCAGAGCTGAATAAACATCACCATACATGGTGGGATCCCCTTCGCTCTGGAACATCTCATGACTTCCCATTGCCCGGATAACAAGGTCTTTCTGCCAGAATAAACCGGCTCCGTTGTCAGCGCTTGCCTCTGCAGCATCGGGATCATAAACTACAGGGGTTGCTGTATTGTCGTAACGGAGAACTGTTGAGCGTGGATCGAGAAACTCGAAACCGTACAGTTTGCCAATTACGCCTTTGGCTGAATCGTATGCTGCAGAGAAATCCCTGTAGGTAGTTGTATTGAGTGTTGATGTCAGCTGATCCATCATCTCAGCATCCAGAGCGGCAACTCTTCCCTCCTGGGGAACGTTCCAGTTATTCATCATCTTCTGAATTGCCTTGATATCGTCAAGCGTAACAGCTTTGCGGGTACCAGTACCATAATGTGCAGTGGGATTTGTAGTCCCGGTAGTTCTCCTGATGGCTGTCGAGAGTGTTGCTGCCCAGTAACGGAAAAACCAATCGCCAACCATTTCTGATATGGCAGCTTTCTGTTCGCCTAAAACTGAATTCCTCAGGTCGAAGGAAAGCTCATACTTCTCGGCATTATCAATACGCATCGGATCGGATGTATATTCGTCAAGCACGAAGTATATGTCTACGTCATTACGCTTGACGATCGTCGCGGGGAGCTTGGTTCTGTTCTTCTCTACATTTGCTTTAGCTCCTGCATTCGGGATATGAACTACACGCCCGTTCAAGACAAACTCATCGGCATTCATAGCAAAATTTAAATGAGGATTTGCCTTAAACAGGTTTCCCACGATGTCATTCAGCCAGATCTCTTTTTGGAGTCCACCAACGAAAAGAACATTGGCCTCAAAAGGTAACGATAATCCTACCGCCGACACTGCAAATACAGCCCATTGCGGAACATCGAGAACCGGTGCAATTGATACTGCACTTATTGTGCTCATCAGAAGCACGGTGCAGAGAGTAAATAAAAATTTGAATGTTTTCACGATATTAGAGTTTTAAGTTATTATTGATTGCACGGCACGAAAGCTGCTCCGTCGTACACAAAAGTCCTGCAGAAGCATGTGCTTGCAGTAACCGTAATGTCGGTTGCAGCGGCATCGAATCCTGTTCCGAGGGTAACTACCCTGTTGGTCCCGTCTGCAGTAACCTTCAGATACAATTTTGCTCCAGGTGTAAGCTGGGCATCAATAGTCAGATTTATGGTTACGGCACCGGTAAGTGTTGCGGGCTGAAGGAAGCAGTCTCTCTGTTTAACAGTGACGGCAAGGGTAGCGGCATAAGCCGGTTCCTGTTTCTCATGATAAGGAAACAGAACTTCATTCTTTTCGGTTGTTATCCCGTCGGGGGCAAGGAAGCCGAAAGATTGGAATTGTCCGCTGGAATTTTTATTTGTCCACATGGTTGATTATGTATTAAATGATTAACTCGGTTTAGTCATTCGGTTTTTTACCAAACCTCTCTTCGAATTTTTCGATATAGAGATCATTATGATTTTCCTTCAGCGTTCTCAGCTTTCCCTTCTTGTCGAGTTCATCCCAGGAGAGCTTCGAAAGAGTTTCGCGTTCCGTTTCGGAACTTTTTTCATCCTTAAGCTGATCCTTCACGCTTCTGCGTACCGGGATAGCGGCAAGTGTAGCTTTTGCTGATTCATGATCTTTTTCAAAAAGATTTTCCCAGTTCTTCCGGCTTTCAGCGTTAAGACGGCCATCCTTCACTGCAACATCCAGGAGAGCGGTTGCTTCAGCCTTTTTAAGGTCATTCTCTTTCTTGACGTAGTCAGCCAGCTTTGTTTCTGCAGTTGTTTTTGCAGTCTCAGCCAGGTTGAGTTTATCCATAAGAGACTGAATTCCTTCAGCTATCTGGTCCTCTGTAGAATCGTCAGAGAGTTTTAAAAGTTTTGATAATTTCTTCATATCGCGATTTTTTGGTGTGACTGTAGAGTCGGAAAGTTTTTTGAGCGGAGATCCGGATCCGGTGTCCGCCATATTGATCAGCTTGTCATTCTCATCGTAAAATACCAGGGATAGAGAATTGTCGTTGGCTCCGATATCTACTATTGAAGCTTCCCTTAAAGCCCATTTTATTGGCGTTTCACAGGTCTGTCCGGGTTTCAGCCATTTTGGATCCTGGCTTGTTTCAATTACACGGATCCCGCAGGAGGCCATCCTTAGTACCATGTTTTCAACCTTGTCGCCAATTGTAGTGGCAAAGTCGTCGCCTTCGTCAAAAACAGCATCAGCCAGGAGTTTCTTCCCCTCTATGCGGATATTATCCCAATAACCAATTGGCAGGATCTCATCTTTGGTACCGCGCCAGCTCCTGTTATGCATCCAGAGCATGATCGGATTCTTTTTGAACTGATCAAGCACTGCGCCCTCGAGTGGTAACCAGAAGCCGTAATTGTTCAGGCTTTCATCTGTGAGTACAAAGGTTTTCATTAGATTCTCATGACATCAATCGTTCGTTTTTCCGAACTGCAGGAATAGCATAAAGCACAAATGAATTAAGGTTTGTAGCCCTTTGCAAATCGGATTTTTATGATAGGGCGTTTTTTGCCCTATCATAGTGCTTATGATAAATCATCGTAAAAACTTATAGCCTCATAAAATTTAGCTTTGCCTTAAATCATAAGATCATGAAGCCCAATCTGAAAAAAGAACACGCAAAGCTTCTCTTCACCCAGGAAAAACTATCACAGAAAGAAATTGCCGAACGTGTCAATGTTTCGGAACAAACGATTACTAAATGGGTAAATGCTGATAATGGCGCATGGAAGCGTCTGCGCCAGTCTCTTATTGTCACAAAAAAGGAGCAGTTATCGAGGCTTTACGAACAGATGGATGAGATTACCCAGGAGATTAAGACCAGGACAGAGGGAAAGAAGTATGCCACTTCAAAAGAAGCCGATACACTTGTCAAGCTTACAGCTGCAGCAAAGAACCTTGAGACCGAAGCATCGGTAAGCGATATAATCGAAGTAGCAATGCGATTTATTAATTACCTGCGCCCTATCGACCTGGAAAAGGCAAAAGAGATCTCCGGGTACTTCGACAGCTTTATAAAAGATCAACTTAAAAGGTAACCAATGGGGAAAGCTCTCGATAAGCAGGCAAGTCTAAATTGGGATGAGTTCCGGTCGAACCTGATACGTGAGACTACTATCGATGCTTCCGAAACCGAGGCGGAGAAGATCAAACGTATATTAAGGCTCGAAGCCAACGATGAAGCCTGGTTCAAATACTATTTCCCGAATTACTACAAAAATGAACCTGCCCCTTTTCAGGTGAAAGCCTCAAAAAGATTGCTCGATCCGACCAGGAGCAGGTGGTACGAAGTAAGAGCCTGGAGCCGTGGTCTTGCAAAAACTACCAGGGCAATGATGGAGTTCACAAAGCTTGCCATGACTGGCAGGATCCGGAATACACTCATAATTTCCAACAGCTACGACAATGCTGAACGTCTCTCGATGCCATTTAAGATCAACCTGGAGAGTAATTCAAGGCTGATTAACGACTATGGGATCCAGGAGCGTCCAGGTAAATGGGAAGAGGGTGAATTCATAACCAGAGATGGATGGGCTATAAGGGCTATCGGGGCAGGTCAGAGCCCGCGTGGTACCAAGAATGAGGATATCCGTCCGGATTCAATATTATTTGATGATATCGATACCGATGAAGAAACACGTAATCCGAAACGCATCGATGATAAATGGGCATGGATTGAGAAGGCTGTAATACCGACAGTTGATATCTCCGGAACGATTTATATTCTTTTCTGTGGAAACATAATTGCAAAGTACTGCTGTATTACTGAAGCAATAAAGAGGGCCGATTTTGTTGATATAGTAAACATTCGCGATAAGAAAGGGATCTCTGTATGGCCTGAAAAAAACAGCGAGGCAGTAATAGATTATATACTTTCGAAGTTAAGTTATGCTGCAGCACAACAGGAATATTATAATAATCCTGTAAGGGAAGGTACTGTTTTCAAGGAGGTAACCTGGGGACCGGTCCCTAATTTAAACCTGTTCCGTTTTTTAGTTGCATATGGAGATCCCGCTCAGAGCAATAAGGAAAACAAGGATAACTGCTACAAGACCGTTCCCCTGATCGGGCAGCTCGATGGCAAATTCTATATCATTACATGTTACCTGGAGCAGGTTAAGAATAGCAAATTTATAACATGGTACTTCGATCTCGAGGAGTATGTGAACGGGAAAACTCAAATTTACAATTACATCGAAAATAACTCACTTCAGGATCCATTCTTCGAACAGGTATTTATGCCTCTTCTTTCAGGTGAATGTAAAGCCAGGGGCCACTATATCGGAATTGCTCCTGATGAGCGCAAGAAACCCGATAAGTTTGCGCGTATCGAAGGAAATCTCGAACACCTGAATCGTTCAGGGAAGCTCATATTCAATGAAGCTGAAAAGAATAATCCTCACATGCTTCGCCTCGAGGAACAATTTAAAGCTGTTGATCCACAGTTATCATCTCATGTTGATGGACCTGATGGCGTGGAAGGTGGTGTCTGGATCATTAACAATAAAATTGCAGCAATGGCGCCTATTTCGTTCGGTACAATTAAAAAGCATCCTAAAAGATTTTAAACATGTGGATAACTAAAGCAGAGTTAAAAACTCACATGAACGTTGAAGATATCGACGTTATAACCGGTAACGATGACACGCTGGTAACAGCTGCTATCGATGGAGCTGTTTCTGAAGCAAAAGGATATCTGAGCTCTTATGATCATGCAACAATATTCGCAACAACCGGCACATCGCGAAATGCATTGCTGCTGATCTTCGTGAAAGATATAGCGGTATGGCATCTCCTGAAGCTGAGTAATTATAAAGCAGAGCTTGAATTCAGGGAAAAAGCATATAACAGGGCAGTGGCATGGTTAAAGTCTGTACAGAAAGGCGAGGTTACTCCGGATCTGCCTTCCTCAACTGATGATTATCGTGGAAAGATTGCCTGGGGAAGTAATGAGAAACGCGAGCAACACTTTTAAAGGTCGAAATATATGGCATCAATTAAACAAAAGTCAAAAGATAATAAAGGGCTGATAGTTCATACCCTTGTGGTTCGTAAGCTCAACAGGAATGTTCTCGATGTTGGCCAATGGCGAACTGCCCTGAAAGCAGCTGATAATGATAAGAGGCAAAAGCTCTACGATCTGTACGAAGATATAATGCTTGATACGGTCCTCTCGAAAGCTGTTGAAAAACGTATCAATGCAATCACAAACGCCGAGCTCAACTTTATGAAAGATGAGAAGCCGGTACCCGAGATGGACGACCTGATCGGTTCACCGGTTATGGAGGAGATCCTTACGGAAATTATGAATTCCCGGTTCTGGGGTAAAACGGTCCTTGAGCTCGATTTTACCGATGGCTTGCAGGTATATAATATACCACGTCAGCATATACGCCCGGAGAAGGGTATCATTACTATTAATCCGGGCGATGAAAATGGAATAGAATACCGTGGTGATGACTTCTTCCTGGAAGCAGGCAAGGATAAAGATTTCGGCCTTCTGTTGAAAGCTGCTCCTTATGCTATTTACAAGCGGGGCAACACTGCTGATTGGGCTCAGTTCAATGAACTTTTTGGTATCCCTTTCAAAAAAGGAAAATACAGCGCTCAGGATGAAGAGAGCCGAAAAACGCTCGAGGAAGCTTTGGACAAATCAGGTTCTGCTCCCTGGGTGGTGATTCCCAGAGAGACTGATGTTGAAATTGTAACTCAGGCCACGAAAGGCAACGGAGATCTCTTTAACGATTTTCGTAAAGCTTGTAACGAAGAGATCCTTGTTAATATCCTGGGACAAACCATGACAACTGTCCAAGGATCCTCCAGGGCACAGTCAGAAACCCATAAGGATGTAGAGGAGGATGTTAATAAAGCCGATCGCCGTTTTGTCCAGAGGATACTGAATACTGAGCTGCTTCCAAGGCTTGAGAAAAGAGGATTCCCCGTTAAAGGCGGATGGTTTACCTTCCCCGATGCCGGTGAATCTTTATCGATGGTCGATCAGATGAAAATTCATTCTTCATTCATTAAGGATCTTGGTCTTGAAATCGACGCGGATTTTCTCTACGATTTTTATGGCGTGCCTAAACCTGAAGGAGTAGCAACCACCAAGAAAGAACCGGATCCGGATCCGCTAAAGAAGAAAAAAGAAAAAAAGAAAAAGCTGGCCGATAGCCTCGCTGCAGCTGAGATCTCATTTTTCACCAGGCTCAGGAAAGGATTAGCGAGTTTTTTCGTAGTAGCCCCCTCAGTGGGGGCATCAGCAGTAAAAGATTCCGCTCTCCCCACGAATCTTAATCTTGCAGATCTCCCGACATTCGATATAGAAGCCCTTGCAAAACGTGTAGCCGGAGGATCAGGTAAATTCGATGCGGATCTCTTCAGGTTTACCTCCAGTCACCTGGTAAAAGCTCTCAGGGCCGGGTTTGCAGAACATAACTTCTCAGTCGGCACTGATTACGGATATACTCCCGATGCCTACAAAACGGCAATGGAGCTTAACCTTTTCAGGTTTTCAGCTTCCAAGGACCTTAAAGAGATGTATGAGCTTAACCAGGCATTCCGTGAATCAAAAGGTTGGTCAGACTTTTTATCCAGGGCAAAAGCTCTTAATGTTGATTTCAATGAGACCTGGCTACGCACAGAATATGACACCGCGTATCTTACTGCAGAAAGCTCTGCACTGTATAAGCGACTTAGAGAGCAGGTCGATATATTTCCTTATTGGCAATATATAACTATGGACGATGGCCGTGTGCGCGAGGAGCACTATAAACTTCATCAACTCATACTGCCTGCCAACGATCCTTTATGGGATAAAATATGGCCCCCGAACGGATGGCGTTGCCGTTGCCGGGTAAAAGCTCTTATGAGGCATGAAGTGAAGGGAGTTGATTTTGATAAAGAGCGGGCAAAAGCTGAAGCCTATCTCAAAACTGATGAGTGGAAAAAGCTCGAGGAGCAGGGATGGGGAGTGAACCGTGCAAAGGAGGCTTTCGTGTTTGCCGAAAATCAGCATTACATAAACAAGTTTCCACGCTATGCCCACCGTTATGTCAAAGACATTACTTATCGCGATTTTAAGCTCGGTACCATCGAACAAAACCGTGGTAAAGCTGCAATTGCAGTTCCAGTATATACAGGATCTGTAGAAGCATGGAAGGCGGCTAATATCGAAAATATGATCATTACCCTGACAGATTATAACGACAGGCGTATTAATATTCTTGATGATATCTTCAGCAGCCACACCGTTAAGTCGCGTGAAACCAGGACAAGATATCTTAACGCGCTTAAAGAGACACTCGCAACCCCGGATGAAGTGTGGCTCAAGGAAAACGAAAAAACAAAGCTTCTCGACGAATTGGCTTTTACTAAATACTATAAAGACGAAGCCATTGTAGTCATAGCCGCTATTGAAAAAGGAAAATACCTGGTTAAAACATGGTTCCCATTTGTAGAAAAACCAAAAAGCATGAGCAAAAAGAAACTTGAAAAATACTGGGTCAGGTACCGGCATGGTTTGCTGATAAAAGAAAAACCTGGCAATTAGCCAGGCTTTCTGCGGATTGATCCATAGCTGCGCTGTACTAAACAGCCCCTCACCGGCTCCCGTCCCCCGCTGGTAGCAATGAGATTCCTCCCGCAACTGTGAACTTGAATACAAAGATATGTGATGTAATGGCATCAGTCAAGGAAATAGAGGACTTTTTTGATAACCTGACCAACGATTTCTTCAGAAAACAGGTTCCAAATATTATTGCTGAAAAAGCTACACAGTTTTTCCAGGAGAGGTTCTCAACAAAAGAATGGGATGGCGTTCCCTGGCCTGAGGTTAAAACACCTGTTACGCGTGGTACCTTAATGGTACGAAGCGGAGCCCTGGTAAACTCAATTAAACCCAAGACGGTAACCTCTGAGAAAGTAGTGATATCGGCAGGATCCGATAAGGTACCCTATGCGAAACCTCACAATGAGGGAGGAACAATAGAGGTGCCAGTTACTGCAAAGATGCGGAAATTTGCCTGGGCAATGCATCTAAGTCAGCAGATCGAGGGAGAAGATGAAAAGGATACCCCCTGGAAAGGTCTCGCACTGACTAAAAAAGAAAAGCTTCAGATAAAAATGCCTGAACGCAGGTTCATGGGCCCGTCAGCAAAACTTAACGAAATTCTAATTGAAGCTTTTAAAGGTGCATTTAATGCGTTATAAACCCTCTTTAAAACATTATTGAAATGAAAGAATTGTACGAAGCAGCGCTCTCCCGGCTTACAGACCAGGTTGCTGCAATTAAAATGATCGACTTTGAAATGGGCCAGATGGATGCGCTTGCACTGAACGTAAGACCCGCTGTGATATTCCCGTGTGCATTTCTTGATATTGCATATCCGCGATGTGAAGATGAAGGCAATAAAACCCAACTTGTAACAGCAAGACTGAGCATTAGGATGGGTTTTGAAACTCCGTTGCCTACAGATAGTAAAGCGAGTGAGACAAGAAGATCTGCAGCCTTAGCTATATTCTCAACGGTCGATCAGGTTTATGCAGCGCTTCAGGGATATTCAACTAATGAGTTTTCTGCATTCAGCCGTGTATCACAGAGCACTGATAACAAATATGCAGGCATTAAGATAATCAATATGGTTTTTGAAACAACCTTCGAAGACCTCACGGCTTACCAGGAATAATACGGATATCTTTTTCTTAATATTTGAATTGTTGGTCTCTCCTTAAAAAGATCATCCAGGTTCTCCTGCCGGAGTTTCATCCTTGCCCTGACAACATTTTCATCGATATCAAATTCCTCCGATAATTTCGCGAGAATTGAGCTATAGTTAAGATTCTTGATCTGTGCATAATAATAAAATCGTGCCACGAGCTTCATATCCCGCACTAAGAGTCTGGATTCCGATCGTCCCTTCCGGGTAGGTCTCAAAGAGGGTTGCTGGCAGTATTTTCGCAGATCAACACTATCGCTCATGTGACAAAATTAAGAAAGCTAATACTTTATGGCTTGCCTAACTTAAAAATGTTTCGGACACGAGTTGTTAGTTTCTTAGTAGTTATACCAGTAATAAAATAAGGCAATAATCATCAGGATCACCCAAATAATTGCCAGCACATAGAAAAATTTTACCTTCTTGTTAATACTCCTGATCAAAGTTGTTTGCTTATCATCATTAACAATCTGGTAAATATGGCCAAATCGCTCCATAAATTGTCTTGATTGTTCTGATACTGACAAATTACTTAAATTATCAATGAATCTATTTGCCTCAATTTGAAAGCTTATAAATTCTCCAGGACTGCAATACTTCTGAAAGGAGTCAATTATTTCTTTTAAATTATCAGAATACTTCATGCTTCAAGAGGATTGATTACAATTCAAAATTAAATATATTATTGATAACATCTATTTTTTTATATTTGCAAACCACACTATTGAATTCACAGCTGCTAAAGATATTTCCGGACGGGGATAATAAAAGCAGCTGTGTTTTTATTTGGTAGTGTGGTAACTCCGCCCCGTCCGGTTCTTTTTCAATAGTTCATCACCATCCACTCTTTCTGCATCCGGCGACTGGTTTTACTTGCACTGATAAACCGCTCAACTTCTTTAAGCCTCCATTTGTTTTTTTTGATTGCTTCCTTCAGGTCCTCCTGGGGGAACATAGTTAACATAAATTTACCTTCCAACTCGGAGAGCAGCTTTAGGAGATCCAGGAAGTCCATGAGGTTATATCCGCAATAATGACCACAGTCGGTACCGATGTATGGAGGATCCACAAAATGAAAAGCTTCAGATCCATCTCGTGTCCGGATTATCCTGAGAGCATCAGTTTGCTCAATCTGTGTTTTTTCAAGTCTGAGAGATAATGCCTCTGTAAATTCATGCCGCGCATTGGTTATCTTCTTTGTTACTGAGTTCTCTTTCTTATCGTATCCCCATGTACCGTCGAGCCTGCTTGCAAAGCTTTCTTTTGAAAGTACCCATAATGCCCAGGCGCGCTCCACGGGATCAAAGAACTGCGGATAATCGTAAACTATGCCAGCAAACTCATGTTCTTCCCTGGAGTGGAGGGTAGTATCAATTCGGTTTTTTAATGGCTTAAAATTGCCTTTTAAAACCCTGTAAAAGTTAACCAGGTTGCCATTAATATCGTTTATCACTTCTACTTCTGAAGGATCCTTGGCAAAGTACAGGGCTGCACCCCCGGCGAAAGCTTCAGTATATACTTTATGTGCCGGAACCAGTGGAAGGATGTTCTTCAATAACGTTTGCTTGCCCCCATAATACGAAATGGGAGTCTTTAGATTTGACTTCATACCACACTATTTTATAATTACCGCGACAAAAATAAAAGAGCTGCTTGATTAGCTATCAGCAGCCCCGGAGAAGTTACAGACATTTATTGTTAACTTTGAATAAAATCTTAGATATGGATTACAGTGATAGTTTAAACCGGAAATTAGAAGTAGAAAGACTGTACATGACGGTTTACTGGACTTTAATATGTTTTGATGAAATGCAGAGATCTATTTTTTTGGATTCTTTAATTAAAAGTTCCGAGAATCTAAATTCAAACATTTCAGTTTTAAGAAAACATCATAACGAACCTTATTATCAAGAACAGGTTAATAAGGGGATTGAATTCTATTCTAATAATGCTGAAATTCATCTAATTCCCGACACAAAGGATCAACAATTCTTACATAATCCTTTTAGTTTTAATTTTGATATTTTTTTTAAAGAATGTCTGTCGAAATGCCTGGCATGTTTTTATTCATATTGGAATGAGCAGTTAGAAAACTTGAAAAGAAAAAACGCAAAAGCAAATCGTTATAAGTATCTTATAGAAAAGTCAGATCAGTACTTAATAGTAGCAAAGAAATATGGATATTCCGATATTATTACTGTTACTGAATGTATCATAAATGAATACCAAGAAAGACTAAGAAAGATACTAGCGTAAGAGCTTACTCTTTGTAATGATTGTACTCACCCGGCAATAATTCGATTTAACGCTATGCCGTACCCGAAGCCAGAGTGTAAGGGTGGCCCTGATCATCCTGTTGATCTTTACGATTTATTTTTTTGAACTGATTATTGAAAATAAGTCGGGGTATTCTCTGCTTCCTTTTATTTGTTAACCGACCATTTTACACGGTCCCATAAGGTTTGTGTAGCATGTATCATCCTATCAAATTTTGGGTAGAGATTTTGTTTGTAAGGATTTAAAGCTTTCAATTCTTGCAGGAATGTTATGAAGGCCAGAGGGGTCATGTGGCTTTTCAGACCATTGCAGTTCCGGCAGCAGCTGACTGTAAGCCTGCCATTGAGTTTCTTGGGCCAGAAATGATCCTTCGTTTTCATTCTCTCAAACAGATATTCTCCGCAATACCAGCAAGATTTATCGCCGAGGTTTTTACCATCATATACGCTCAGCCTCCTTGCAGTATCCACGTAATTGTCGCTGTCCTTAGGTCCGTGTTTAATTATTCTCTTTCCGGTGTCCATGTGTCAAATTTGCAATCCTTATGCTCCATTGCCCATCTCCGAAGATATGATTGAATGGCCCGGAGCCAGTTATTAGAGTGTCCTGAGTTAAGAAAGATTAGTTCTGAATTATTATATTTTTCGCCATTCTCCTTTTGTGCAGTAGCTGTCCTGGTGTACTCTTTTATCTCACCGCTCCATTTAATTCTGGGTAGGTAGAGCCATCCCGGTTCAATTGCTATAGCAAGCTTGTCGGCAACACAAAGCTTGCTGAAGTTCAATCCACGTTTTTTAGCATAGAACCTTGAATGATTGCGCGTGAAATCTTCCCATTTTGTATTTTTAATTGGCCTTTCCAGAATAGTATATACCTCACCTATGTTAATAATAATCCAACCTTCCTGGCGCAATCGGTTAATTTCTATACTCCAATTATCGTTGAGCCACCAGACACCCTTATTCGAATATTGCCAGTACTGATATTCCCAGGTCTTAATTCCCCTGTCAAATACACTCATTATTTTTGCGCCAAGATCCGGGTGAGTCTCACCTTCAGGTCCGTCCATATTCGGTTTGCCCCAATATCCAAGGTCGTGCACAAAAAAGGCAATCCACAGCCGAGGATCCCAGGGGAATCCATAGAGCTTCCACCAGGCAAGAAGAACAAACAGCGGGTGAATCAGAAAGCAGTGTGCTCCAAACAGAATCGATTTAGTTCCTATCTTCATTTGCTATTTGTATCTGGTTACCAGGAATCCTTTTCTCTGCTTGCCGTGGCAATGCTTGAACTTAAGCCCTGAATTACACGGGCAGGGATCGTTATTCTGAATCTTGCGCTTTGTTACCTTGGGTTTGGTGTAGGCTTTCCTAATTGCTTCTTGAAAATTCATATCAATCATATTTCAGCACATTTCGATTTGTAGCATATAACAACCGTGGTGGTGTCAGCCATCATACGGGCCTGTATTTCAAGTCCTGACTGGAGCTGCAGAGCCTCTCCTGGAGTTAACTCGCAGGTGGTGGTTATGGTTGAAGTATAATCCCTGGCGCTTGTTTTGCAGTTATAGCAGCTCAGGTCCTCCTTCTCGCATGAGAAAAGAACTGCAAGGAATAAGATAAATAATAACTTTTTCATTTTAATTCTCAGGTTTGTAATCTGGATGAAACTTCATGATATTCCGGATAGTTTCCTGGACTTCTTCTTCTATCCGGTATTTGGCTTTATAGTGCTTTTTCAACAGGTATGCTTCAAGAGGATCCCCGACAAGTATTGTCCTGATGTGTCGTTTAAGCCTTTTATTTTCCTCAGCCAGCTTCTGGTAAACCGATCGCGATACATAAAGCTTCTTAATCGATATTGCATTAATCTTGCTCATAGTTGCCGGTTATTATTGGTTCATTAAATATGGAAGAACCAGGTTCCATACCTCTGATCCTCCTGATTTCCTCGAGTGGCAGTGCAACTCCAATCTCCTTGAGCATCTTCCTCCTGATCTGCCTGGGATCCGTTTCCTGGCACTCTGTTATGAACCGGACTCTTTCGCTTAGTTTTACCAGTTCCGGTTCCGGGAGGTTTACTATACTTTCGGCCATGCGGTTTATGGCGTCAATAAACTTCTTTGACGGAGGATTAGATCCGAACCATGTAATGTGTCCGTTTACTTTTTTAAGAGGAATGTGGATATGTTTCTCCATTTTATTTAGGATTTAGGGGCAGGCAGGTGGATGGCCTGCCCCGGTTAATTACTCCTGAACAGGAGTGAAGTCCACATAAAATTCCTTTCCCACCTCAAACTGTTTCATGGCTTCAGGATTCTTAATAGACATTTCAATCTTTCCAGAAGGGGTTGTCTTGAAAAATTCTTCATTTTCAACTGACCCTGACATAACCGGACTAAGAATTACCTTTTCATTCCACACCGTTTTTGCAGTTTCATCTACTTTGAATTTTGCTCGTACCATATTTTTTGTGGGTTTTACAATGCCCGCCCAGGACTTATTTTTTTTGTGCTGCTTAACTTGCAATGTTTGCCAGGACTAATATTTTCACATTTGCCGGGACCGTAAGAATAGCCCTGTTCAGTTACTTCGGCCTTTTGGCAATCGTCCGACATACAGGCATGATATACACACCCCCACTCGCTTGTCTTACATTTTACCGACATAACTTCATTAATTCAAGTACCTTATCCTCTAGAAACTTTATGTAATCCCTGTCAGGCATGGTTATTTCTATATAACTTTCATTGCCCCAACGACTCAATTTCTCTTTATCACTTATATTAATGATCCATTGTCCCTTCGATCTCCATATCTCAAATTCCAGGACTTTCTCATCGACCGGAGTTTCTCCAGTTTCAGACTTATAAAGATGCCGGGCTGAAATTATTTCCATTATTTTCCGTTATTGGCTTTATCAGATATGTTTGCGTGTTTCTCAGACATTAACTGATCAATAACTGACATTACATCCGCCAGACAGGAGTTATTCCAAACACAACCATAATCCGGTTGAAAAGTATATTGCCGCCAGGAGGGATACCATTCTATGGTTGCTAATTCCATCCCTGATTCTTTATTGATCACGGATATTACTTTTGTTTTGGGCTTACGCTTCCTGATTTTAAAAATCAGGTACTTTGTTTCCTTAATTATTTGCTCATCCATTTAAAAACCTCCTCTTTTCTTTTTCAAGCTTTCTGATTTTGACCTGCAAAGCTTTTATTACAGTAGGTCTATTTGAGTTTGCAACTTCATTATTCAGGCTTTTCCGGAGATAATCAATATCTCTGTTTAATTCTCTCAATGATGTCGGATTTATGTGCTTCAGAGATACTTTCATATCATCAGCACTGGTGTGATTAATTAGATGTTCCATTTTGTATAAATTGAAGTTCCAATTGTCCTCTCTTCCGTGTTGTCCTGATTGTTTCATTCCTGTGGGCCCTGTCGTATATATTATGATCATGCTGGCACATGCACAGCAGGTTTTTCGGATGGCAGTTTTGCGGATTATGATCAAGATGAGCCACCGTCAATACAATCACGATCGACGGTGGATCCTGATCGCAACTATTGTTATAATGGTCCTGCAGCTCGCGGGCAGCAAGGTAATCGGATAAACCAAGCGGGTGTTTAAATGGAGGCGCGGACAGGCAGTGAAATATGCCGTTGAGCCGGTATCCTACAGAGTAATTACTTACCCCGCATACCTCGCAACGGTTCTTAGCCCTGCCCGTCCTGATCCGCCTCGATATCTGTGGCCAGTTATCGGGATACAAGCTCCTGTTTTCCGGTTTTATTGGCATTTAAACGATCTTTTAGTGGTGTTAATCTCCTTGCCGGGAGCTGATTCAAATGAAAGTGGTTGCCCTCTTCATCCTCGATGTAAGCATCGCCTTGCCGGACTCTTTCCCGGCTTATGGGGCAGTAGAATCCTGCTGTGGCTATCTTTACAAAGTACATATCTTTCCAAGCTTAGTCAGGTAAAGAGGATCCTCGGCATAACCTATCGATGCCAGGAAGCCAAAGTAATCAGTGAGATCTCTTCCTCTCGAGAGGTAGTATTCCTGGAAGAGCTTAATGTCTTTTACCGAGTCGTACCAGGTACTGTAGATTGCATAGTTATAATTTGCCGATCCCTGGGCTGTTGTTGCCCTTTTCCGGGCTTTTTTCATCCCGAACAGGTTATTATGCTCGATACAGAGCTTACTGCTGAAATAGCCCGTTTCCAGGCAAGCCTGGGCAAATACAATTTCGGGGCTGGTAATGCTGTTGAAATCAATCGCGAGCTTCAGGCTGAAGGAGGTCAATTCTGTAGATCTTAACCACGATTCAAACCTGTCATCAGTGTCCCGCTCCGCTTCCGGAGCATAAACCGCTATTGTTATAAATAACATTAGCATAACAAAGAGAAGCTTTTTCATATCAGTTGATTTTGTCTATTATCATCATGAAAAATGTTGTTGCAGCCCATATCATGAGACAAAGGCAGATAAAAAGCCCGGCAGATATTAATCTGTTATGCAGTCTGGAGTTCATATTCCGGGTTACTAATTATTTCAGTTTCGTCGTCTTTTATTAGAGGTCTGAATTTCTCCGGGAGAATATAACCACCCGCGTAAATGCAGAATGAGAACGACATCGTGGGATACTCCTTTGATATAAATATCTGCTCATGATTTTCATTCGTATAGGTCCTCTCAAGGGTCCCTATTTGTGGCATCCGGCTGAAACTATTCCAAAACCAGCATATATCATGGGCTTGTGGCACGATATTGCCTTTAAGCACATTGTCTCTCCTTTTAAAATCATCTGCTTTAGCTTGAAGTTTAATTAACAGAGGAGCCATTTTAGCGGCGAATCTCTTATCATTGCCGAGGAATATATCCACCTGTTTTTTATCCCTTAGTGGTGAGGCATGGCTTTTGTAATTAAGGCGCGTGGCAATCTGAGACAAACTGTTGGTTGTATGTAAAAGAAGTGCATAAGATGAGACCTGACGTGCCTCACAATATTCGTGCTTCCGCGATTTTGATTTAGCCGCTTCTACCGGCACCTGAAGATGATCACAAACTAACCTTATATATATTTCTTCGCGCTCCATTTGAGTATTCCAGGTTATAAAATAGTGCTGCCATACCCTGGCAGCTGGGAGAGGTATCTCAATCCAGGTTAATCTTATTCTTTGAAAGCCCTCTGTTATATATCTCTTCAATCATCTTGAGATATTGCTCTTTAGTGTGGCAGGGAACAAACTCGCGTGGTGCAGCGCCAATCTGTTCAAGGAGCCTGTCAATTCTGAAGTTTTCCTGTTTAATGGCTTTCCCAAGTGCAAGCGGGAAACGACTGTCAAATACAAAGTCTTTTTGAAATTGATGATTCAGGTCCTTACATAATTCACCTACTGACCTTGCATGATCAATTGCCAGTACATCAAGATCTCCTTCTTTAAGGCGGGCCAGACTACGTTTCCCTTCGCTATTACTTAAAACAAGCAGGGCGCTGATCGACATATCCGGGTAATCACTTATCAACTTGCTCAGTTGTAAAAAAGAGCTCTTTTTTTCAACCGTGTAAAAATTGATATAATCCATCGATCCCCAGTTTTTCTGGTTGCTGTTAAGTAATGAGATATCCTCTCTGTTTATATCCTCCATTATGTAGAATATCTCCACACCAAGTATCTCAGCAGCTGCAAGACGGTGCTGTCCATCTATCACACGCATCTCTTTGTCAACTACAATCGGATTTACATTCAGCAGGTTCTTTTTCATTATAGAAGTAACAAGCTGGTTCACATGCTTCTTGTCAACTTCCCTGTTACTGCTGAATTCCTTAAAAATCGAGTAGTCAGTCGTGCTTTTCATACATCTGTATATTTGAGTGGAATTCTACGTTTTGTGCCGTTATTATCTTTAATATCGATATAGATCCCCATTGCACCCGGCTTGGTGCGGATAGCTTTATCAAAGAGATCTACCGCTTCGATAAAGAGCGATGATTTGTGAGAGAGCTTCTTGCTGTTCTGAACCTGATCTCTGTGTTTTCTTAACTGTAAAACTTTACTCATATCCACATTACCCTTGGGGGAGTAAAGAAGAGAATTAACTATTCCCCGAAGAAGAGCTACAGATTCGTTGTCTTCAAAGCTATTGAAGTACTCGTCAAACTTTTCCTTGACCAACGCAGAATAAGTAGTATCAAAATACACGTTGTCGGGCTTGGTTATCTTTACCTCGATAGTGTTATCGAATGAGCTTATCGACATACCATCAGTAGGCTCTTTATGGTTCATGATTTTGGCATCTTTAACCTTTTCCTCATAAACCTCTTCATAGGCGACTCTTGTAAGCTCTACAAGCTTACGCAGGCTCTTTTCAACGAGAAGCCCGGCCTCGGCAATGCGATGGCTGAATTTCTCCTCGGTTTTAAGTACCCGCCTTATTGCATAAGTGGGTACCTCCTTTTTTCTGTGGTCTATCCAGACCGTTCCTTTCTGTTTCATTATTCTATTTTTGGGTTGATTCCTCAAGCTCTTTATTCAGCTCTGTCAGTTTACATTCCAATTCAAGGGTATCCTTAACAATGGCATCGTAAGTTTTTCTCATTTTATTCTCTGGCTTATTCAGCCAGGCACGTCTGCGATCGATAAGGTTTCCAAGGGCTTCGACCTCATGTTTAATTACCTCTGCCTTGCGGCATTCTTTTTTGTCGATTACTGTCATAGTTTTTGATTTAGTTGCGTTCAGTCATTTTAATTTCTCTGGCACGGATCTCATCATCCTTCTTCAGGATTGCTTCAAGTTTTGGGATCAGGTCGGTCATCTCCCGCAGCGACATCTCAAAAAGCATCTTCCCGGCGATCCGGGGTTGCTGCAGGAATGTATTCACGCAATCCCACCTGGTTGTATCTACACCATGTTTTTGTAGTCTGTGCAGTATAGATGATCTTAGCCTTTTAATATCCTGCTCCTGCGATCCTTTATTATTAACTCTCACCTGCAGCTCAGCTACCATCCGCTTATACTCCTCGGGTTTCTTTGCATAGAACTCCCGGAGAGAAGTAGTAAGCATCCCACTGTATTGCCATACAATATCCTCCTTCGAAGCTCCCGTCATCTGCGACAGCAGGCTGAAAAATTTATCGTGTATCCCTTTTTTTGTCATTATTATCATTATTAAATCCCCAATATTTGACCGATCCTTCAGGATATATGTCATAGTACTTTTCTTTGCTTCCTCCATAACGGCTCTGGCAGAAAGCCCTGAATCCTTCGATCCTGATCTTCACGTTGGCATCATACCTTATGGCGTTAGCTGTTCTGCCATCAGGATGCTTGCCAGACGCGTGTGAAGTGAATATGAAAAGTTTTGAAGGGTAGCGATTCACAAGGTCCTTGGCAGTGATCTTGTTTAGTCCTGAGTATTGAACAGAATCAATAATAATGATCCGGGGGCTCTTATGCTTTTTGAGCCTTTCCTCCATATCCGTCATTGGTTCTTTGTCCAGGATCAGAAACCTTCCCTGCGTCTCTATCATATTCTCACGTTTTAATGCATCCCTGAGACTTTTCGATATGCCCTCTTCGAGTGTGTTGAAGGCTACTCTTTCCCAGGTGCAGAGGTATTTCGCGAGCTGCAGGACGAAAGCGGTCTTCCCGTTCGCGCTTTCGCCCCATACTATCCAACATCCCTTTATCTCAGGCGCCCCTATCAGGTCCTGCCATATGCCGTCAAATGGGAGTTCCTGAAAATTTGAATTGAGTATCTGAAGAGATGTTGCAGCCCGCCTCACTATGCCCTCCTCTGCTTATTAATTTCTATCTGAATTCTCCTTAAGCTTATTTCGGCAAGTTTCGGTATTGAGTTAAGAAGCTCGTCGTTTGCTCCATTCGCTTTAGCTATTAGTACAGCCTGCAGTACAGAGAAGTCGCGGGTAGCTTCTTTTCCTTCAGGTGTTACTTTCTGGTACCGGCTGCCATACCTGGAGAACATCTCCGGGTATCCTACTTTAAACCGGTTGCGGTTAGCTTCAAATTTCTTCCGGAGGCCGTCGGCACCCATCATGTACCATCCGCACCATCCTTCAGTAGCGTTCCATAAAGCTTTAAGCTCAAGGAATGCTTCGTAACTAAGATCCCCGGCTTCATCCAGGATAACAACCGGCTTTTCGATACTTCTTAAGTAATACACGAGATCCTGATAGATCTCCCGGTATAGCCCTGAAGCTGTAATACCAAATTCTTTAGCAATCTGAATCAGGAGCATCCGTTTTGTTTTCACCTGGCTGCAGTCGATATAAACAGCATTTTTATGTTCACGTACATAGCATTTGGCAGAATGAGTTTTTCCAACATCTGCTTTATCGCAGAATATACCTCCCATCGAGTTTTCCTGGCAAAGCTGCAGTTGGCCGGTTATATAACTGTACACCGGTGTTTTTGCTGTCTGCCAGGCTGGAGCTGAAGTAAACTGAACTTCAAGCTTACGCGCTATCGATACCCAGTTGGCATCCGAAAGAACTCCATCGAAGTCGCCTTTCATGACTCTGGAGAACTGGGCAGGAGAGATTCCAAGACTGATTGCCATCTTTGTGTCGCTTGGAAATTTCGGACGCTGCTGTTTCATAGCATCCAGGATCCTGTTTTTAAAATCTATTGAAACCATAATTAATAAGGGTTAGTGGAACATTTAAATTGTCGATCTACCCAGCTCCTCCCAATAGTCGGAGTCGGCAGTAATATTATTGATGTCAAAATCATTCTGAGGTTCTTCCGGGCTAACGTTCATTATCTCCGGAACTATTTCGCTGAAATCAGGCATGTTCCTGATCACTTCCACGCGCGGGATCTCGTTTGCGCGATCGCTTATGCGCTTGCGCGTGTGCGATTGTCGTTTGGCCTGTTTAGTGCGGATCTCTTCATCACGGTCGGTTCGTTCAATCAGAGCTTCATTGTAAGTTTCAATAGCAGCTGCCTTACATAGAAACTTGCTTCCCTGGTATAAATAGACCTCTTGTATCTCGCCCTTCTCATCAGGAAGCCAATAGGCCTGCACATCATAGTTGTTAGGGGCAAGCAACTTCAGAACCTTATCTGAGTCAATTGCAAATCCTTTATATTGAACTCTGACAAAATCGAAGTTTCTGATAGAAGTTTCAGTGCGGTTGCCTATGTGTCTGAGTAAGATATGAAGTGCAGGATCCCCGAGTTTGGGATTGATCATCTCCTTCAAAACCTGTATCCTTGTTTTTCCAGTGAATGAAGGGTGGGGCTGATTATTATAGAAGTTTATTGAATAGATATCGTCGGCAACCAGGTCGTCATATTCATAGATCTTGTTTTCATCCTGGTTAACCTGGTAAGCATCATGCTTATTCGACCATCGGCCTATGTTATCCTGGAGAAGCTTTTCAACTCCGTACTTTTTGCTCTTTATACCGTGTTCAGCTCTTTTCTCCCGGCTGTTTTGAGGATTACACCAGCGCACGTGAGGAAACATTGCTTCGAGAGGATCCTTGAGCTGAGTCATCAGGTGTCTTTCAACCTCGGCTTCACCTGGCCAGGGCAGAGATTCCCTCTGGCAGAATGAGAGGAGCGACCTGAAGCAGTCTATAATAAGAGGTATATTTTTCTCCCTGGAGTGCGACCAGGCTATAATACACTGGCTTAAGGGTTCGTATGCATAATAGCACTTAACTTCAAAACCCTGGGCAGTCTTGCGCGGGAGATCCCGGTCATCGAATGATATTTTTGATAGTGTGAAATTGGGTTTATGCCTGTGATTATACGGGAGGTCCTTTGTTCTATGATTAATTGCACTGTTTCTGAATTTGTTTATTACCTGCCTGTTTACCGGTTTTGATAGATAGCTCCAGGTAGTGCTTTCACTTATGTATAGAGGTTCTCCCTCCTCATCAAAGAAATCGGCCCGGTTAAACAATTCGCCGGTTGTTACATTGGCTACCTCCAGGCTCCCGGAGAGGAACTGCAGGTAAAGATCCCTGACGGTTTTTGCAAAATGCCTGTTTTTGGTGGTATAGAGCGCGATGAAAAGATCCTCCATTTGTTTGCTGACCTTCCTGGCGCTCTGGTTACAGAAATTCTTATGTATAAGGCTTTCGTAGCCTCGTGCCTGGTAATCCGATAGTTTATCCCGAAGCCTCCGATTATTCTCAGGCAGTGTATGGGGCCATTCGCGCCGGTCAATAGACTTTATTGCCCTGGTGGCATTTTCCCATACCTCTGATATCTTAACATTATTGCCCAGGGCTTTTCGCATATTAATAGAATCCCTGGTTATTTTCGCGATCGCGTTAAGTATGGCTGCATTGGCATGGTATTCTCGAACGGCTTCTAGAGGAAGGTTCCTGCCATCATTCAGCTTGTAACTGGTATAAAATTGATGAGCTTCCGGATCCGGCTCCAGGATATCAGTCAGTTCATTTGGTATTTTGGGTGCGGGATCTCCAAGTTTAGCACGTAATACTGCCTTACGCTTTTCCAGGATCGAATCCCATTCGATTTGAACCGGTTGGCCCTGGCAAGCACGTGTTGTTCTAAGAAAACACCTACGACGATCATTTTCGTATTGATTATAGGTAAGTCCTGAGTCTATCCATTGATCCAGGGTAATTACGGGTGAACTATCTATTGTTTGCGGCATACTGGGAAGTTTTAAAAAGCCGGTCTTTCCCGGCTGTCGCGGATTGGTTACATTGCCACCCCTACCGTCGAGGCTCTCTTACGGAAGCGTGTTTGATAAGGAATCATGCTTTGTATCATCAGACAGAAGATGTGCTTCTGAATTTGCACCAGCACAGAGGCATGAATTACTGGCGCGATAATCCCTAACCTCCTCATCATTCCTATAGCTCCCTCTCTCATTGTGGGTTATCTTAATGGGCTTGATAATAGCCACCGGAATGTTTATTTGCCTGCTCGCGTGTAATCGGTTCGTCTAAACTGAGTCTAGTAAACCTTACAGAACATTTGTTGAGTACAACTGATATAGCATCAACTATATCAGTTACATCATAATTCTCCGGAACGCATTTTAGAACATATACAATTTTTGAATTGCTCCATGACGGCTTATCCTGGGACCAATCCATCGTTTGAAATACAATATTTGAGTCCATATAAAAGGAATTAGTGAATTATTCTGATTGAAACATATCTTCTAACCTGGCAGCTAGCTCCCGAATCTGGATCACAAGAGGGGTACCTCGTTTGTAATATTTGCCAAGTTTGTTCTCAAGCACCATCCCTACGTATTTCCGGCTGCAACCCGCCCTTTTAGCAATCAGGTTATATGAGCCCCTGAGATCGTTCATCGAAATTTTATTTGCTTTTTCCATTCTTTTTGGTCTATCTTTGTTCGTTGCACAGGAACAAATATAATTCACATTTTGTGAATATCAAAAAAAGTTATCCACAATTTGAAAATTATTTCTGTTATAGAAAGACTACTGATTTACTTTAATGTAAAAACACAACGAGAGCTGGCAGAGCAATTGGGTGTATCTGTGACTACATTATCCAATTGGAAAAGTAGAAATACTATTGATTATGAATTATTGTTCACAAAATGTGAAAATATAAATTTTGATTGGTTGTTCATGGGCCGAGGCGAAATGTTTCCTGGAATTTATAATAAGATTGATGCGGTAGCTGATGGGCCTCCTCTTGAATATAGTTCTTATAAAGATCTTCTCCGAGCAAAGGATGTGATAATAACGACACAGGAACGATATATCAATCATCTTGAAAGTGAATTAGAAAAACACCATGAAGAGCCCGATAAAACCGGGCAAAAAAGAAAGGCAGGATAATTCAATTATGGCCAAAGAAAAAGCAGGCCGTATTCCGTACAGCCAGAATCCTGGTAATGCTTCTGAAAATTCTGACAGCTTAAGGGCTGTATAATTACCTTGACACTTTATATTGCAGCCTGAAAATACCCATTTTTATCCGCGCACACACACCTTACACACCTGTTTTAGTGTTCTAAATCTATTATGTGCCTGTATTTCAATAGACTAAATATTCTTAATTAAGTTTTTAATCTGTCAAATAATGGTATTATACCCCCCTCATTAACCATTTTTAGGGGGGTAATCTGATAATATTTGGTATTATACCCCATCGAATGTACTATCTAAAATCCGTTTTTTGACTGCCCATTGACTGCCCATTTGACTGCCCATTCATCTATTTCTATTTTTTTCGTTGTTCTGAGGTCCCTGCAGATCCTCGGCCCGATCGGAGCAGTACTGCCATCGTTTTTATAGCCTTTAAAAGCAATTATAAGGCCCATACAACGGTTTTTTACAGCATTCCGGCAGTACGGTTCAAGCAATAATAAAAAAAGGGCCTATAAAGCCCCTGTAAATTCAACCGGTATTCAAGCAAATTCAATACATTTGTACAATTCGTTTTGGAGTGTTTTTAATGTAACTTCATGTTAATCATATTTTTGCCGTTTTTATGTTATGTACAAATCGTTTTGGGGGGCGTAAATAACAGCTAAAAAAGATAAAAATATATTATTTTCTTTAATTTAAAGGCCTGATTTTAAACCTTGGCATGATGAAAAAGAAAAAGATTGCAATTGTATCAGACCATGCAGGATATTATCTGAAGGAGAAGCTATTAGCGTTTCTCATTAAAGAAAAATATGATGTAAAGGATTTTGGCTGCCCGACACCTGAAATTGTAGATTATCCTGATTTTGGACATCCAATGGCAAATGCAGTATCAAAAGGTGAGTTTGAGCTTGGTATTTCGATATGTGGAACAGGCAACGGCATTAACATGACAGTGAACAAGCACCCGGGGATCAGAAGTGCATTATGCTGGAATGAAGAGATAGGCAGGCTGGCCAGAGCCCATAATGATGCGAATATTTGTGCTCTTCCGGGCCGGTTTATTAATGAAGCCGAAGCATGTCTTATTGTTCGGACTTTCGTTGAGACATCTTTTGAGGGAGGAAGGCATAAGAGAAGAATCGATAAGATACCCTTAAAGATGTATTGAAATGCTTTCAAACTCATGCAGATACGGGCTACGGGCCATAATATATATTGCCTGCAAACAGCAAGGCAATAATAAAACAGGAATCCGTCAGATTTCCAAAGACCTGGACCTGCCTACGCCTTTCCTTGGGAAAATCCTGCAACAGCTGGCAAAACAGAAAATTTTAAAATCACTTAAGGGTCCGCACGGAGGTTTTTCGTTACTGAAAGATTCAAAGAAAATTACCATCCTTGAAATTGTAAAGATCATTGACGGAGAAGAGATATTTACGAACTGTATAATACATAACACAGCCTGTACATGTGTTGACAGGCAGAAGGATCCATGTGCACTGCATGATGATTATGCCCAGGTAAGATCCGACCTGGTAGATCTTTTTAAGAACACGACTATTGACGATCTCGTAAAAAAAGCAGATTCAGCGGTTGAAATCCTTATTTAACAGGGTCCCTGTAATAAGGCTTATAAACAAGCCAGAGGAATGTTGCAGCCATTATTCCTGCACAATCTGAAAGTGCATCAAGGAATTCTCCCTTGCGGTCAGACGTCAGGAGTATTTGCATAAATTCCATGCAGATTCCAAATGCAAGCGGAAGCAATGAGACAAGCAACAGGTGCCTGGTATCCCTGAAAGAGCTTTTGTGCTCGAGTATAATAACTGCCATCAGTAGAAAGTAAAAACCGAAGTGTCCGATTTTATCTATATAGGGTATATTAATAAAGCTTCCGGATCCAAATGTCTGGGAGCCAGAAAGGCTTAAATAGATAATTACTACAGCCGTAAGCAAAGTAAATTTATTCTTTCGGATCATAATTTTGGGTTTGACACAAATTTAGTCATTTGAGTCTTAAATAATTTATATTTTTAACCATTGTAAATAAATCAGATGGCGGGCATATATATACATATCCCATTTTGCAAAAAGCTTTGTCATTACTGCGATTTTTATCATCTTATTTCCGATGGAGACCAGTCAGATTATATTAAGGTTCTTTTAAAGGAAGCCGAAGTAAGAAACAACTATCTTGGCAGCGAATCAGTCAAAACAATCTATTTTGGCGGAGGAACACCATCTGTGCTTAAGTCGGAATCATTCGGATTGATTATAGACCGTCTCAAAGGAATATTCAGCATTGATAGAGAAATTGAAAGTACTGTTGAGCTGAACCCGGATGACCTTACAGCAGACTATCTGAAAATTCTTAAAGACCAGGGGATAAACAGATTAAGCATAGGCATTCAATCGTGGAATGATGAAGACTTAAAGTTGCTAAACAGGAGACATACCGGCTTGCAGGCATGGAATTCTCTGGAAATGGCATTCAGCGCCGGATTTGAAAATGTAACAATAGATCTGATATATGGTATCCCGGGCATGAGCTCAGAAAAATGGGCAGCTAATCTCGACAAGGCTCTTTCAGCAAACATTAAACACCTTTCGGCTTATCACCTGACAATAGAACAGGGTACTGTTTTTGGTAAAATGAAGGAAAAAGGTTTAATTAAAGATATTGACGAAGAGGAAAGCACAACTCAATTCAATATCCTTACAGACAAAACGGATGCTGCAGGATTCATTCAATACGAAATTTCGAATTTTGGAAAGCCCGGGTATTTTTCAATTCATAATTCAAATTACTGGAAACAGGTTCCTTATCTGGGGCTGGGTCCTTCTGCACATTCTTTTAACCGGTATTCTCGGCAATGGAATATCAGGGATTTAAAAAAGTATATCAAAGGCGTGAACAGCAACCATGAATTCTTTGAAAAGGAGGAACTGGACCTTAAAACCCGGTTCAATGAATACGTAATGACTTCTCTCAGAACAATGTGGGGTATTGATCTTGAATATGTTGAAAAGACATTTGAAAAAGAAGGTTATGACTACCTGATGAATATGGCCGGCAAATTCATCAATTATGGCCTGATGAAGCAGGAAAAAAATACCCTGGTTCTTTCAAACCAGGGTAAAATGATATCTGATAATATAATTTCAGAATTTATGATGCCGGGCAGCTGACTATCTTTTAGTAAGGACAAAAGCAGTCTTTCCAATCATAACACCATCCAGATATACTTCAGCGCTATAATTGCCGGGAATAAAATCTCCGGTATTGTCCACCCAGATTGTAACATCAATATCCTGGTTCATGTAGTCGATAGTACGGGTCGCAGAATATATGATCCTGTTCCCGTTATAATCGAACAGGTTATCCGGACTTGTGGTAATTACGAGGGAGTCGGGCCTGATAACTCTCAGGAAAACCTGTTTTTGTCCGGCTTTTGCTATCGGATTCTCACGAAGAGTGAAACCAACGCGCAGTTTCGTCATCAGATTCAGTCTTGAAGTCTCCTTGTTTTTCTTGTTGACAGCAGCTGCCGAAATATTCTTTGCCTGGATTATGGATGCAACTTCAACTTTTTCGTTCAGCGCATCTCTTACCTTCTCAAGCTCCGTATTAACATTTTGTACCTCTGTTATTTGCTGTTTAATCTGGGTGTTTTCAGCAGCCAGGAGCTTGTTTCGCGTATTGAGAGAATCAATCTGAACAATATAGCTCTTCATTATTTCTCTCATGGTGGAGATCTCCGATTTATATTTTTTAATCAATTGAATATTGGATGCATTTATTGAAAGAAGCTGAACAATTTTTTGCTTCTGACGATTGAGCCCCGCATTAAGGGAATCGTTGTTGGTTTTCATTGTGTCATAAGCATGCATCATGTTAAGAAGCTCATTAGCCAGCGAATCCTTTTCCTGGGTCAGGGCCGTCTCCATTTCCACCATTTTATTTCTCTGGTCGAAATACATTACAACCAGGAATACCAAAGCAGCTGTCAGGATTATTGACAGTGCAATCATGCCTATTGGCGTAGTTTTCTTTTTTTCCGGAATATTTACCGGATTAGGTTTAGAATCTGTCATTTATTTGATTTTTAATAAGATAGAATTTGCAAAAATAATAATATAAAACAACATATTATAATTTCATTCCAATGATTAAATTTACAATACAGGGACGTTTTGTCAAATAATTAATAATCAACAAGATGAGCGGTTTTTATGGTGTTGTCTCAAAGAGCGATTGTGTTAAAGAAGTTTTTTACGGAACAGATTATCATTCTCATCTTGGTACAAAACGTGCCGGTATGGTTTTTATTGTTCCTGAAAAAGGTTTCCGGCGATCGATCCACACTCTTGAAAACGCATATTTCAGATCTAAATTTGAAGATGAGCTGAAGGAATTTTCAGGATTATCGGGAATGGGTATCATCAGCGATACGGACCCTCAGCCAATCCTTTTTAATTCTCATCTTGGAAGGTTTGCGATTGTAACAGTAAGCAGACTGGTAAACATTGAGGAACTGGAAAAAAGAATACTTGAAAGAAAAAGACATTTTACTGAGAATTTTGAAGGTAACATAAATCCTACAGAGGTTATAGCCAATCTTATATGTGAAAAAGAAAACTTTGTTTCAGGCATTGAAAATGTTTTTGAAAACATCAAAGGATCCTGTTCCCTGTTGATCCTGACAGATAATGGGATAATTGCGGCACGTGACAAGCTGGGCAGGACACCTGTTGTGATCGGGAAAAAAGAAGGAGCTTTAGCTGTTGCATCAGAGACATGTTCTTTTCCAAATACCGGATTTGAAATAGAATATTACCTGGGACCGGGAGAAATAGTACAAATTAAAGCCGGGGGGTATACCCAGCTGAAGAAACCAGGGGACAAAATGCAGATTTGCTCTTTTCTATGGGTTTATTATGGATATCCGCCATCATATTATGAAGGCATAAATGTGGATGAATGCCGTTACAAATGCGGGGCCTGCCTTGCCAGAAGAGATGAGGTTGAGGCGGATTTCGTCTGTGGGATACCCGATTCAGGAGTGGGGCATGCGATTGGCTATGGCAACGAGAAAAAAATTCCCAACAAACGGCCATACTCAAAATATACTGCAACCTGGCCAAGGAGTTTTCTCCCTTCCTTCCAGGAACAGAGAGATTTGGTGGCACGTATGAAACTTATTCCAAACCGGGCTGTTATAGAAGGAAAGAAGATGGTTTTCCTTGACGACAGTATAGTACGCGGGACCCAGCTTAAGGATAATACAAATGATATGAGAAAGAATGGTGCGGCAGAGATACATATGAGGATAGCATGTCCGCCACTTTTATATTCATGTGATTTTTTAAATTTTACCCAATCAAGATCTCCAATGGAACTTGCAGCCCGCAGGGCAATCAGTGAATTGGGCGGGACAGAAAAGGATCTTGGCGTATATTCCGATCCTGATTCAGAAAAATACAAAGAAATGGTGGCAAGCATCGCAGAAAAGCTGGACCTGGATTCTCTCCTGTACCAGCGGCTTGATGATCTTGTAAACGCAATCGGGCTGCCCAAAGAAAGATTATGTACACACTGCTGGGACGGGAGTTCATATTTTTAAAAATAATTTAATACCGGGGCAATGGAGTGCCCCGGGACTATAATAACCAATTACCAGGCTATGAAATATGTAGGAGCACATGTATCAGCAGAAGGTGGCGTACAGAATGCACCGCTAAATGCAAATGCAATAGGGGCGAGGGCGTTTGCTCTCTTTACTAAGAACCAGAGGCAATGGTTTTCAAACCCGTTGTCAGCCAATTCAATATCGGAATTCAGAAAAAACTGTGAAAAACATGATTTTAAACCATTCCAGATACTTCCACACGACAGTTATCTAATAAATCTTGGTCATCCCGAGACAGAGCCTCTTGAAAAATCGAGGTCTTCATTTCTTGATGAGATGAAACGATGTGAGCTTCTTGGTCTCGACAGGCTTAATTTTCATCCGGGCAGCCATCTGAACGGCATTTCTATTGAAAAATGCCTTGAAAGAATTGCAGAATCAATAAATATAACCTTAAGCAAAACCAAAGGTGTTATTGCAGTAATCGAAAATACTGCAGGACAAGGGACCAACCTGGGGCACACATTTGAACAGCTGAGGTATATAATTGATTTTGTAGAAGATAAATCAAGGGTGGGTATTTGTATAGATACCTGTCATGCCTATACTTCAGGTTATGATGTCAAATCACCCGGGGGGCTCAGGGAGACATTTGATAAGTTTGATAAAGTTGTAGGATTTGGCTTTTTAAAGGGAATGCATATTAATGATTCCAAAAAAGAGTTTGCATCGCATGTTGACCGTCATGAAAACTTAGGAATGGGTTTTTTGAGTGAAGACACCTTCTCGTTTATCATGAATGACGACAGGTTCAATAATATGCCCCTGATTCTCGAAACCCCGGAAGAATCGAAATGGGAGGAAGAAATAAAAAAATTGTACTCGCTGGTAAAATAGAAGCCCGGGGATAATTTTTAAGCTGCTGAAGGAAGTAAAATCACATTAGTCACTTCCGAGATAGTTTTTCTGAAATTATCTTCTGTATGGCAGGATCTTTTAGTTTATCTTTTGTTTTTTTATAGCCCATATTGAAGAGTTCGTCAGCTTTTTCGACTTCAAGAATTCCAAATTTTGTAAGCTCTGGCGGAGCAACGATAATATCAAATTTCTTTCCTTTTTCTTCTACTTCCCGTGCCTGATTAAGCATAAAAGTCCTAACTGCTATGGTAATAAGTCCCGTTGCAGATTTTTCATAACCGACAGGATTCACAAAAGAGCCTACAAGGAAATTACATTTGTTCTCGATAGGTTTTACCGGAAGGTTATCCAGAACTCCGCCGTCGACATAATATATATTGTTTATTATAACCGGTTTAAATAAGACCGGAATACTGGACGATGCGATTACGGCGGTTACCAGTTCTCCTTTGGAAAAATAAACCGGTTTACCATTGTTAAGGTCTGTTGCACATACCACCAGTGGCTTTTTAAGATCCTCAAACTTCTGGGCGGAGAGATTTGCCTGCAGCAATTTTGTAAGACCGCTTATCTGAAGTATCCCGTCCCGGGGCAGGACGGGTCTCATATAATCGAGTTTGCTATGGCGTTTCATCATCCCCAGTATTTTATCAGGAGAATGACCGTCACAATAAAGAACGCCTACAAGGGCACCGGCACTTGTTCCTGAGATGATATCAGGAAAGATCCCTGCTTCATGAAGAGCCTGGAGAACACCAAGATGAGCAAAACCCCTTGCCCCGCCACCGCTTAATACCAGCCCGGTTTTGAATTTTTCATCAGGCATATTAATAGATTTTCAGAAGATTATGTCGTACAATAATTTCAAATTCAGGAAGATAACCAATCCTGCAATTAATGATAATAAAACGATAAGAAAGCGGCTGTTTGCATATTTCCCCATTACTTTTTTTGAGGAAGTCAGATAAACCTGAATAGCGACAGTGAATGGAAGCTGTATGCTAAGGAATACCTGGGAAAGAATAAGGCCCTTAAAGGGATCACTGATAAAGAAAATTATTAATAATGCTCCGACCAGGGATATAATTACACCAATACGGGTATGGTTATCTTTTATATTAAAAGGCTCCATAAACATCCCCGACACTATTGATCCGCCTGCCATAGCAGATGTTATTGATGATGCAACGCCGGAGAAGAGTAATGCTATGGCAAATACCACAGCTGCATTTGACCCCAGCAATGGTTCAAGGAGACTTTTTGCCTGTTGAAGTTCATTTACCGGTATGTTGTTTTTATGAAAAGTGGCAGCTGCCAGTATGATCATTGCGCTGTTTATTGCCCAGCCAATAATCATTGAAAGCAAGGTATCTGCAAATTCATATTTCAATTGTTTCTTTATTACCGTTTCATCTTCCAGGTTCCACTGGCGGCTCTGAATGATCTCAGAATGAAGAAAAAGGTTGTGCGGCATTACTACGGCACCCAGAACGCTCATAAGCAAAAGCATTGATCCTTCGGGGATTGAAGGTTTTACCCAGGAAACCGCTGCCTGGGTCCAGTTTACGTCTACAAGAAACATTTCGTATAAAAACGAAAGGCCGATAACAGAAACAAATCCGATTATCCACTTTTCAATTTTCCTGTAGGTATTGGTAAACAGCATAATTATTACAAAAGCTGTTACCAGCAGCGCTCCTGCTTTTATCGGAACCCTGAAGAGCATTTTCAGGGCGATTGCCCCGCCCAGGATCTCTGCCAGTGACGTGGCAACAGATGCCATTGTGGCAAAGGAGAGCATTATCCTGGCAATTTTTTTGTTTGTATAAACAGTCGCAGCCTCCGCCAGGCAATAACCTGTTGCAATTCCAAGATGCGCCACGTTGTGCTGCAGGATCACCAGCATAATTGTCGAAAGGGTCACGATCCATAATAGGGTGAAGCCATATTCCGAACCGGTGGCAATATTTGCAGCCCAGTTGCCGGGATCGATAAAACCAACCGTGACAAGTAATCCGGGGCCAATATATTTAAGAATATCCCTGGCTCCGAAAACTATACTGTGATCTTTTCTCTTAAGATCCCTTAAGAAATTTAATGGATTTAATATGTTTTTAAGCCCAGACATATATGCAAATATAGTCAAATCACATTTTCCGGATGATCTGTTTCGTGACTGTGTTATTAATGATTCGAAAATACCTGGCTTACCATCATCAGGTTCAACACCGGTAAAGTTAATTCCCGGAAGAATGGTATATTTGTTATATCCTTGAACAGCAAGCTTATTAAAAACAAGATCATTATGCAATTTTTACTTGTGGCCTTTGATGCAACAGATGAAGGAGCCTATGATAGGAGAATGAAATGCAGGCCCGACCATCTTGAAAAAATCTCACTGGTTAAAAAAGCCGGGCAATTTCTGTGTGGAGGAGCAATCCTGGATGATGCCGGTAAAATGATAGGATCGATGATCCTTTATGACATGGAAGACAGGGAATCCCTTGACCGGCTTTTGGAAAAAGAACCATATATATATAATCATGTATGGGACAAAATAGATATACGGCCGTTCAGAATGGCAAAAATAGAGGTATGAAAACACTCATATACCGCTTAAACCCCGCCGTTGATAAAAGATTCCTTATACTGCTTGCAGGAGCCTGCTGGTGTGGCGTAGGGGTTATGCTCGTTTCCTTTGCCATATCATGGCTGGAAAACTTTGAAGGAAAAGGGAAGATTCTTTATTACCTGGCAGGTTTTCTTGCCGCCATGCCTATTCATCATTTCGGATTTCTGAAACTAGCCGACAAGAACCTTAAGCGCCTTTTACCATTATCAGAAAAAAGGTGCCTGTTTTCATTTATAACCTGGAAAAGCTACCTGATCATTGTTATAATGGTTGCGATGGGAATAACCCTTCGTCACTCAAACATACCGAAGCAGTATTTATCAATACTCTATAATGGGATAGGGCTTGGATTATTCTTATCAGGGATTCGGTATTTCAGGTTTTCGCTTGGCATGATTTTAAGGAAAAAGCAAGATTTATAATAATTAATTATCTCAGCAATGAAAAAGACAATGCTTGTTTTGTTTACTGTTTTAAATTGCCTGCTTCTTATGGCCCAGGGTCAGCTGCCTTTCAAAATGGAGGAGCTTACCTCTCCCCAGTTTGTAACGGCAGTTGAAAAATCGGGCGGGGTATGTGTTATCCCCCTGGGAATAATTGAGAAACATGGTCCCCACCTTCCTTTGGGCACCGATCTCTTCGAAGCCAGGGAAATTGCATTCCAGGCAGCACAGAAGGAATACGCGGTAGTTTTCCCTCCATATTATTTCGGCCAGATATTTGAAGCCAGGCACCAACCGGGAGCCATGGCATACAGCACCGAGCTGATGTGGAAGATCCTTGAAGAAACCTGTATGGAATTATCCCGGAACGGGCTTAAAAAAATTATTCTGGTAAATGGTCATGGCGGCAATAATCACTTCCTTGGCTTTTTTTGCCAGGCACAGTTATCGGGTATGAAAGATTATGTTGTTGTTCTTTTCCAGCCCGGCCCCGATCAGCCGACGCAGGTAAAAATCAATTCACTGAAAAAAACAACATACGATGGTCACGCCGGCGAGGAAGAAACATCCATGATGTATGTTATCCGGCCCGACCTAGTTCATAATGATGTTGCAAATACTCAATCGGGTACTGATCAGGCTAAGCTGAAAGACCTGCCGTTCGCTTATACCGGGGTATGGTGGTATGCCCGGTTTCCCAATCATTATGCTGGAGACGGAAGCAAGTTCAGCAAAGAGCTGGGGAATTTACTTATAAGCTCTGATGCAGGTCAGCTTGCAGAGCTTATCCGATATTTAAAAAGTGATATTTCACTGAAAAATCTCCAGGACGAATTCCTGAACAAAGCACAAAATCCGGTTAAATAAATTGTCAGGACCTGATCCACTTCAGAAAATTCAACAGCGAGAAAAGTGCTTTGAAGGATTTTATCTCCTTTAAAGCCTGGATAAACATTCCGGGCCTGAAATAAAACCTGGCAAATGCAAAGTCCCGGAGTTTCTTTATTTCCCGGGGAGACATTGTTTCATTTCCCATTACGGATCTTGTAAGGTCAAGGTTTTCAAAATCCCGGTTATGGATCCAGTTTTTTTCGATGGCAATATTACCAAGTTCTGTTTTTGGATAAGGGATGGCGCAATAAAACTGGGCGAAATCAACATTTTTCAACGCAAAGCGGATTGTTTTTTTTGCCTTTTCAGGGGTATCTCCGGGCAGGCCGAAAACAAAATGACCCATTGAACTGATACCTGATTTTTTAACCATTGAAACTGCATTGTCGATCTGTTCAATTTTTATCCGCTTGCGGGCATTGTTTAGCACCTCCTGATCATACGACTCAATTCCCAGTCCAAGCAGGGTGCAGCCAGCCTTTTTCATTTTATTAAGAAGCACCTCGTTTATTGTATCCACCCTTGTTGTTGTTGACCAGGTAATGTGTAGATCTTTCCTGATAATCTCTTCACAGATAGATTCACCATACTCCTGGTCTGTTGTAAAAGATTCTCCCCAGAAGAGAAAATTCCTGATATTGTATTTTTCAATACATTCTTCAATCTCCTTTATAACACTTGCGACGGAGCGTTTCCGGAATCGTTTGCCATAATAAAGATTTGCCACACAATAAATACATGCCTCAGAACATCCCCTGCCCACGCTCAGAAGGGTGAAGTTGTCTCCCGATGTCGGCAATTTGTATGCATTGTTGTCTAAAAGGTCACGTGCAGGAAAGGGGAGCTCGTCAAGATTATTTTCGAAAAGATTCTGCCGGGGGTTGATAATAATTTCCGATCCCTTCCTGTAAATCAGTCCTTTTACTGAATCAGGGGACCTGTTTTCCGCAACCGCAGCAACCAGGCGTTCAGACACCCATTCCGGTTCATCCATAATTGCAAAATCAACCTGCGGAAATTTTTCAAGCACCTCTTTTTCATATAATGTCGGGAACATGCCGACAACAGCGATCAAGATTTCCGGGAACCGTTTCTTCAGCTCATAGGCGGAAATCATATCGCCGTAAATAGAAGGGATGGCTGTATTTATAAAAACCAGCTCCGGTTTGAATATTTCTGCATACCCAACCAGTTTATCAATTCCCGCTTTTTCAGCGATGCAATCTATCAGTCTGACATTATGGTTATTTTTTCTGAGGACGGCAGAGATATAGCATAATGAAAGAGGCATCCAGAGTGCAGCCCATGATGATTTAGTCTGCATACATCTTCCTTCGCGGATATAGTCAGTTTTATTAAAGGCAGGAGGATTTACCACTAATATTCTCATCCCAGCATCCTGATTTTAAAAAGGTTAAACAGATTGTCCATCCCATCAACAAATAATCTCAGCTTTACCGTCCCTACTCTTTTTCTATAGCAGGAATCCATTTCGCGCGATTTGAAATTCTTATACGCCCTGATTTTTATTTCCTGGGACAGGGACATTCCCATTCCCTTCAACCTGACCCTGTCGAGCAGGTTTTTCCTGAATACCCACATACCACTCTGAGAGTCCTTAAGACCAAAACCAAACAGCAGGTTGGTTGTGAAAGTCAGGACCCTGTTTCCAATCCTGTTGAGCTTCATCATCGACTCTTTGTCCATAAATGCAAAACGGTTTGTACTTATGAAGTCAAGATTTTCCGAAATCAGAATATTTATAAGCTTGGGTATTTCTTCCATCGGATAACTGCAGTCAGAATCGGCGGTAATAATAATTTCTCCCCTGGCATTTTTAAAGCCATGCTGATACTGACGGCCATAGCCTTTTGCAGAACAGATTACTCTGGCTCCCAAAGATTCAGCTTTTTCAACTGTTTTATCGGTACTTCCTCCATCAACAATCAGCACTTCAGTCTCGAATCCGGATGCTTTCAGTTCATAAAAAGGTATCATCCCGATCGTTTTCCCGATCGATTCCTCTTCATTAAGTGCAGGCATCAGGATTGTAATTATCATATATCAGTTTGTAGTGAGTTCCTTTATAATTCTGAGTGTTTCACCTGTATCTTCCATCTCGAAGAGGTGTGGCCTTGTATCCCCGTTATATGGCGAATGGAGGATCATCATCAGTCTGCCGTCAAATGTCCTGAACAACATCCCGTGGCCTCCATTTGCTGAGTATACAGGTTCTTCCTGTTGTCTCCAGGGACCTGCGAGTTTCCCGGAATCTGAAATTGCAATACCGAGAGCATTTCCTGATTTTCCTCCACTGGTCCAGATCATGTAAAGCTTACCGGTTTTTCCTTTATACAGGAAGGGTCCGTCAGTGACGTAACAACCATATGTTTCGCTAATCTGCCCCCATGGTGCCTGGCTACCCCTGAAAAGATTCTTTGGTTCTCCGGCTAATTCTGAAAGATCATCCTTGAGTTGAACATAACCAACAGCACCATCAGATACCTGAACCCATTCGTGGCAATAGACCATATATGGAATGCCATCCTCGACCCATAAGGTACCGTCAAGGGTCATCATATCTGCTGGCATGGTTGAATGTTTCTGGAAAGCAGTAAAAGGGCCGGTTGGCGAATCACCGGCAAGGATCTGGGATCCCCTGGTTACACGAGGCAGCCAGTTCCGCCATTGTTCAGCGAACTGATTACGGCTGTCAAAGGTGAGAAAAAGATAGTACCGGCCTTTATAGAAATGTATTTCCGGAGCCCAGATGCTGACGATAGGGATTGCGCCCCATACGTCCTGCGGGGCAGTATATATCATTTGTGGTCCGGTCCAGTTAACAAGATCTTTGCTGGTGTACGCCCTGACACCTCTTCCTCCGGGACCGACAATATAATAAGTTTGTGTTGCAGGATCCGGGAGCACACACATGTCGCGCCAGCGGATTTCAGAAAACTTATAAGTCCCGGGTTGAACTGGTGGCCGCTGGTTCTGGGCCGGCAAAAATGTAATCGCCATAAAAGCGAAGAACATTGTAATAACTAATTTCTTCATATTATAGATCTATTGAGGGCCAGCCATCGCTGTCCCATTTCATTTCTCTGATTATCAACTTGGAGCGGCCATTGTCAAGCTTGTCATACCCATGCATGATCATATATGAAACGCCATCAAAATCATAATGACCGGAATGACCGACACCAGCCCAAAACTGATTTCCGGAGGCTACGAGGGTACCGCCGCCATTATTAAGCGGTTTTCCTTCTCTGTCGATGTAGGGCCCCGTAACTTTTTCTGACCGGCCGACAAGAACCTTATATGTGCTGTTGACACCACGACAGCAATAGTCAACAGATATAAACAGGTAAAAATAATTTCCTCTTTTATAGATAAACGCACCTTCTACAGGGCCGTCACCCGGATCTGTGTCTTCGAGTTCAAAGGTCCGTGGACGACGGGCAATTGTATACCAGACTTCAGGTCTGGCGATAGAACAGAGATCAGCAGACAGCTTAACCAGTTTAATCCCTTCCCAGAATGATCCGAAAGCGAGCCAGCCTTGTTCTCCATCCATAATCAGATTCGGGTCAATAGCATTCCAGAAGTCCCTTCCCGGAACAGACTGCACCACCAGGCCATGGTCGTTCCATTTAAAGCAGGAATCAGCAGGATGTAAGGTACTATTTGTTGCCACTCCGATCACTGAAGTATTTTTCCCAAAGGCAGAAAATGAATAGTATAAGTAGTATGTCCCATTTACCAATTGAATATCAGGAGCCCAATAACCACCGCCCCTGAATCCCGGAATCATGTCGCGGGTAATCCATTCAGGTGGTTTTTCAAAAACCCGCGGGCCTCTTTTCCATGTTTTTAAATCGATACTGGATGCCGTTGTACCACCGGTCGTAAAAAGATAGTAAACAGAATCCTGTTTAATCATAACGGGATCATGGGCGGGAAACAGACCTGCATTTGGATTGATTATATCAGCTTTTTGTTGCAAAGCCGGATGATCCTGGGAAATAACCATTTTACAAGCAAGAGCAGAAAAAATCAGTAGAAGAAGTCTTTTCATCGCCTTATTTTTTCAAAAATAGTATTTCGCAGCCAAAAAATATGCAACCGGCAAATTAAGTTAGGGAGAACAGGATATTATTATAATTTTGAAATGGAAATACCGGGCGGCTATTAACAATCCGGAACCTGAAAATAAATTATGGATCTGAAAATCAACACGAAATTTCAATTTCTGACCGGAGTGGTTCTTGTACTTGCTTTGGTGGCAATAACATTTACCGGGACACTGAAAAATAGTTTTGTAGACTGGGACGATTATGCATATGTGGTTGACAATAACCTTGTAAGAGGTCAGAGCGAACAATCGCTCAAAGAGATATTCACCACCCCGGTCTCGCTTAACTATCACCCGCTGACTATTTTAAGCCTCCGGATGAATAACAATGATTGCAAATCATGCCCGGAGGGGATTTCGCCCAGGCCATTCATCGGAGGGAACCTGATCCTTCATCTCCTGAATTCGCTGCTTGTCCTGGTTTTGATTTATCTGCTTACCGGGAAAAATATTATTGCCTCGGTGGTCACTGCAATCCTGTTTGGGATACATCCGATGCATGTCGAATCTGTTGCCTGGATAGCGGCAAGAAAAGATGTCCTCTATTCATTTTTCTTTCTTTCAGGATTAGTTGCCTGGATCCAGTTCAGAAGGGCGGATAAATGGAAGTATATATGGCTCTTCGCCTCCTTTGTCCTGTTTGTTTTTTCATGCCTCTCCAAGGCAATGGCTGTGGTATTTCCACTTCTTATTCTTCTTATTGATTTCTGGAACGGATTCAACCGGGAAAAACCATTTATCACATTCTTTAAAAGAGTATTTTCAGTTAAAGAACTGGTAATATATATACCATTCTTCATCGTTTCGGTTTTCTTCGGGATCATGGCCTTCAGGTTGCAGAATAATGAAAGCTTCCTTGGGATGATCAGTATGGGGAAAAATGAAACAGATGTTGTAAATACGGTTCTTCCCCTGACGTTCTTTCAAAGAGCAGAAGTAGCAGCCTACGGCATTGTAATGTACCTGGTAAAATTCATTGTTCCTGTAAATCTGAGTGCCTTTTATCCATACCCGGCGATAAAGGAATTTATGAGCGGACCGTTCTCAGTTATACTACTGTTATCGTTAATAGCAGCATTATTACTTGTGGTATTTGCAGTCTGGTCAGCAAGGAAAACCAGGCTGATCCTTTTTGGTACAGGTTTCTTTATTGTTACTGTTTTCCTGGTATTGCAATTCGTTTCAGTTGGTAACGCTATCATCGCCGACAGGTATACCTATCTTCCATATATTGGCTTGGCCTTAATTCCCGGATTATTGATTTCAGAAAGTAACAGGAAGCTAAAAACGATCTTATTGCCGGTAATGGGATGTTTTATCCTTGTTCTTATGGTACTTTCAAAGGAACAGGTCAGAACATGGAAGAACACAGAAACACTCTGGACAAATGTACTGGAAAAACACCCCCGGACAGAGCTGGCAACCAGGGCCCGCGGGAAGTATTACAGCAAAATGTCGGGGAGGGCAAAAAGTGAAGGAGAAAAGAAAGTCCTTGAAGATAAGGCGTTTGAGGATTTTTCTGCAGCAATAAAAGCCGGAACAAAAAGTGCAGATGTTTATGAAGGAACGGCAATAATTTATAATTCACGGAAAGAACCTGAGAAGGCGCTGTTATTCATAAACAAGGCTCTCATTATGAATCCCCTGAAAGGAGGCATTTATTATAACAGGGCGATGATTTATGACCAGCTTAATGCAAGGGAAACGGCAATAGATGATTATACCAAAGCCCTGGAGCTGGACCCCGGCCTTGTCCTTTCAGTACTAAGCAACAGGTCGGTTCTGTATCTCGAAACAGGGAAGTTTAAAGAAGCAAAAGGAGATCTCGATAAACTAATCACCCTCGAGGCAGGGAACTATATGCTTTATTTTAACAGAGCTTTTGCAAAACTTCAGATGGGTGACAAAGATGGAGCAATAGATGACTACAAAAAAGTCCTTCAGCTAAATCCGGGAGACGAGGTTACAAAGAAGCAGCTCAATATCCTCCAGGAGACCCTTCCCCGGAATTGAATAAATGATATTTCAAAAGCCAGACATATGAATACCCGTAACTTGAAAATATTAATTGCCGGGTTATTATTTATTCAGCCATTTTACCTCGTCTCAGCTCAGACGGAAGTTATGGCCTGGGGAAACATTACCGGGATCAGGGTTGAAGGCCAGCTAATGGAATTTGAAACAAGCCTGAAAGTTGCAGATAAAGACTGGAACAGTATTAACTCAACAGGAAGAGAGCGACAGCGCCCAAAATATAATAGAACCGGTGATACCCAGACCGTAAATACTGAATTTGCAGGATTTAAATTTGTACAGGAAGCTAATGAAAATGGTCCAGGCTGTGCAAGAGTTGACTTAACTGTGACAGCCGAAAAAGATACCGCTATTGGTGGTGTATATTTTTGTTTAAGTCTTCCTGCAGAATACTATTCTGATGGTACAATAAGTTTAAACAACTCTTCGAATAAACAAAAGTTTTCACAGAAATTATCAGAGGGGACAAAAATCCGCAGTTTTTCTGCAAAAACAATTTCTCTCGAATCGGCCCAAAGACAAATATATCTTTCTCTTGATGAATCTTCAGAAGTACTTATCAGAAATGGAATGACCGGTGAAGGATACCAGGTCTATATAAGGCTGATGGGTCAGTCTGTTAAGAAAGATCAAATATCGAAGAGAACAATAAATATAAAAACAGCAGGACTGATTGACCGGTCTCCAGTAGAAATTATCGTTGATTCAAAAAAAACAGGACGGCGGTTCGATGGTTTTGGTGGTAATTTCCGTCTGCAGAATCCCCAGGCCGACCCAAAGGTAATACAATATTGTCTTGATAATATGAGAGTTGCCTGGGGCAGGGTGGAAATGCCATGGGCCATGTGGCAGCCCGATGAAAATATGGATCCTGTTGAGGAAGCAAATGCCGGTCGGCTTAATAAGCATGTATATGAATCGATGCAGATGGCCAGCGAGCTTACCAGGAGAGGGATCCCGGTTATTGTTAGCGACTGGACGGCTCCGGAATGGGCAATTCTTAAGAATGCTCCCGGGAACAGCAGATATGTTTGGGGCAACGCCTTAAATCCTGAAAAGATTGAAAAAATCTATAAGTCGCTGGGAGCTTATCTCACTTACCTGAAGCAAAATTATGGAGCAGAAGCTTTCTGTTTTTCATTTAATGAATCTGACCTTGGGATAAATGTAAGGCAGACTGCAAAAGAACATGCTGAGTTTATAAAAGGATTTGGTGCCCATCTGGCCTCCTGCGGTCTTGCCACAAAAGTTTTGCTTGGTGATAACTCTGATGCAACGACATATGACTTTATTGTTCCGGCAATGAATGATCCGGAAACGCATAAATTCATTGGTGCCGTTTCATTTCATTCCTGGCGCGGATGTGATGATGAAACCCTTAAGAAATGGGCGAAGGCAGCACATCAGTTAAACCTGCCCCTGATAATCGCCGAGGGGAGTACCGATGCTGCTGCATGGACTTATCCCGGAATATTTTATGAGCAGACTTTTGCACTTTATGAGATCAACCTTTATATCCGTATTTGTAATATATGCCAGCCTCTTTCCATACTTCAATGGCAGCTGACATCTGATTATTCTGTACTGAAGGGAGAAGGTATATTCCGGACCACAGGACCGCTTCTCCCTACAAGACGATTCTGGAACCTGAAACAACTTGCCTCAACACCTGAAGGGTCATTTGCCCTTCCTGTTACAGCAGAAAAAAATATTAATTGTGCGGCATTCGGGAATCCTGCCAACCGTAAATATGCTGTCCATATCGTAAATAACGGAGCAGCGCGTCCTGCTGAAATAAAAGGATTGCCGCAGGATACGGCTGTTTTTGACGTTTATGTTACAGATGCATCACGGGGAATGTCGAAGACAGAAGAAGTGATATCAACAGGAGGAGTTTTAAGGCTCAATCTGCTATCTGCGGCCTTGATCAGCCTTATCAGCAGGTAGCTGTAAATATTACTTTTTACAATTGCACTTAAACAGGTCCTTAAGAAGATCTCTTTTCACAACCGAAAATATTATTTAGAACGATTCTAAACAATTGTATTGTAGTAATTGTTATTGATACAATATGCTTATAAGGCAATTATGTATAATTAAAAACATGAGATTATGAAAAGGATGCTAGTGATGATTGTTGCTGCTTCTGCTTTTGTGCTTGGGACAGAAGCACAGGTTTCGCACGATTACTATGTGGGAGACCGTGAACCCCTGATGACCACCTCTCTTTCGGTGGACCAGATTCCGCCAGCAATTGTTGAGGCGGTCAGGACTCAATTTAGTAAGGATAATCCGCAGACATGGTCAAAATTCCCATATGCATTACAGGAATATGGCTGGGTTTATGACATCGGTGCCTCAGATGTTATTCTTGACCGCTACGAGGTTACCATGAAAACAACCAACAATACTGAGCTTTGGGCAGTATATACAGCGAAAGGTGAGCTTGTGGAGACAAGAGAAATGTCAACAAATATCACTATCCCTGCAGATATAATGGAAAAGTTTAAAAACAGCCAGTATAAAGACTGGAAGATTGTTGGTAACAAGGAGATAATTAAGTTTTACCACGATCATAGCCTTGATAAAAACAAGATAGAGCAACACATCAGGCTAAATGTTGAGAAAGATGGTGTAAAGAGGGCTATTTCCTTCAATTGGAAGGGAAGTAACTAGTATGGAACAAATTTCAGAAAATCAGTTAGTCGGAATAATCGGGCTAACTGATTTCTTTTTATTTTTATTCCCGGAGCAGTAACTGATTGAATGTTAAATGAAAACAAGGATCGTTCTGAATAAAGCCTATTTTACAGGAGCGATCCTTGTTATTCAGATGCTATACTTTCCCGTTACTCTCATTTCACAGGATTATAAAGTAATCTCTGCAACCACAAAAGAGGGGATAGGATTTGTAAATATTGGTGTTGTGGGGAAGAATACCGGCACAGTTACGGGTGCCACCGGCAATTTCTCTCTTAATTTTACTGAACTGGACGAATCAGACTCCTTGCGGTTCTCCATGATAGGTTATGAACCTGTGACTTATTATGTCGGCCGATTAAAAAAAGAAGCCTCAAAAACAGTTGAACTGATACCCAAAATCTATGAACTACCGGAGACGAAAATCATTTACCCCCGAGGCAAGGAGGTAATGTTAGGGACACCTGTTATTTCAACTGCATTGAAATCGGGCTTTGCAGATAATAATCTTGGTTATGAGCTGGGAATAAAAGTCTATGTTAAAAAAAGACTCAAACTGAAAGACATTAACCTGAATGTCGGTTCATGCACTTATGATTCTGTTACTTACCGTCTGAATATATACAAACTAACAGAGGAAGATAAATGGGAAAATATCTTATCAAATCCTATTTATATTTCTTTTACTATGAAGGATATACATAAAGAGTTTACATTCAGTCTCAAGGAATATTCTATATTACTTGAGGGAGAGTATATAATAACCCTTGAATTATACCGTGACCTTGGAACGGGGAAGCTTCTGTTCCTGACACAATTTTTTACCGGGACCACATGGAACAGAAAGAGTCGTGAAAGTGAGTGGAGACAAACTCCCGGGCAGGTTGGTCTTTTTCTGCATGGCCAGCTGATTAAATAGTTGCAGAAGACACTTCTGTTTTATTTAATCATTATACGGCACTCTCTTTTTCTTAACTTTGTTGTTTCAACAGCAGGATCCATATAATCATCCGAAAAATGTCACATCAGGAAGCATCCCGGAAGTCAATAACATTTGCTTTGCTTGCCAACCTTGGTATCGCCCTTACGAAAACCGCTGCGGCAATTATCACCCGGTCGGGGGCCATGCTGGCAGAATCTATTCATTCATTTGCCGATTGCAGTAACCAGGGACTTCTCTTCTGGGGACTGAAAGCAACATCAAAAAAACCAGACAAGGAGCACCCGCTGGGATATGGAAAGGAGATTTATTTCTGGTCATTTATGGTTGCCCTGATACTGTTCAGCATGGGAGGATTATTTTCTATCTATGAAGGAATCCATAAAATCAGCCTGCACGAAGGGCTTAAAAATCCTTTAATAGCAATAATTGTTCTGGTTGTCAGCATGATCATGGAAAGCGCCTCACTTTACGGATGCCTGGTCCAGATAAAGAAACTGAAACCAGGTTTATCAATCAGGGAATGGTACAGGAACAGCCGTCAGAGTGAACTTATCCTGGTACTTGGTGAGGACACTGCAGCATTAATGGGTCTCTTTTTTGCCTTGATTTCAATACTGCTGGCAATGATAACCGGGAATCCCATATTTGATGCGATCGGAAGTATTGGGATCGGGGCATTGCTTGTTGTTATATCGATTATGCTGGCTGTAAAAATAAAGAGCCTTCTTATCGGTCAGAGTACAGACAATGAAACAAGCGCAGAAATAATGAAGACTCTCGAAAGCAGGCCGGAAATAGAAAAAATATTTAACCTGATCACTTTTCAGCTTGGGCCCGGAATCATGGTTGCGGTCAAGGCAAAAATGCAGGGAACAGAATCTGCAAGTCAGCTAATTAGAAATATAAACACTTGTGAGTCGGCACTTAAGCAAAATCATCCTGCCATACAGTGGATATTTTTTGAGCCCGACCTTGACGCATAGCCCTTTCCGGAATTTCTTTCAGAAATATGTCGTTTTAATTTTCAGATTTCATAAGCCAGGCTTCTGTAAAGGAGGCATGTGCAATATTTTTAACATTACCCTGTCCTGAAGGATTATCGATCTGGTTTGTAAATGAAATGTGTATCCTTCCGTCAGATCCTTCAATCGCAGAAGGATAATGAGCCCTGACCTGGCTACCCTGAGGGCCATTCACAATTCTCTTCCGGTAAGGCCATGTTTTTCCTTCATCTGTTGAGAGCCATACAGAAAGCCTGTATCTTCCATCATCAAGGTCATTTCCTACCATGATCCAGTTCCCGCTTTTGAGGACAATTGCATCTGCGGCACTACCCGGATTGGGGATCTCTGTGTCTTCAACAACGCTCCAGGTGTCTCCCGAATCTGTGGAAACGCTTTTCATAAGCCGCTGGGGCGGAGGGCCATTGTCTCTCATAAGTGCGGTAACAGATTTGTCTTTTCCGATCAAAAGTGCCGGCTGTATAGATCCGGCACCAACTACCGGTTCGCTGAAACTCCATGTTGACCCGCCGTCATCGGTAATAGCAATCAATGAAAAATCGAAGCCATCGGAATAGAGGGGAAGAAGCATCCTGTTATTGATGAAGACCGGCTTATTTCTTGTCTGCCAGCCTATTCTTCTCATAAGCGGATAGCCGAGGACAGTTTTTACTTTTTCACCGGCATCATTGGTATCGGTTCCGTTTCTCATCAGGTTTGTGCCCCGGGCTATATCTAAATATCTTTCCAGGGAGGCTTTCCACATTTCCTCAGTTATTATACCTTTCCCGTCGGGGAGAATTGCCCCTGACGAAACCAGGTAATCATGGTAGCCGGCATATTTTCTTTCAAGGTTCCTGACAAAGGCATCGTTACTCCCAATTCCGTCAGGAACTGATCCATCGGGCTTCACGTGGATTACATCCTGCCACTTCCAGACCGGAGGACCTTCTTTCTGCAGATAATTGTCACTTATCCTGTATTTTAAAACCGAAGTTTCCCACTGGTAGGCAAGAACAGTATACCACACCAGCCAGAGTTTTTCTTCCTTATCAATAAAAACAACAGGGTTAATATCCGGGAAACCTGGTACATCGGCCATCAGGAAGGGGGCGCACCATTTTCCTGTTTTATGATTGCGCCGCGAGCCTATTATTGCAACATCGTCGGCAGTTCTTTCACCGCTGCCATGGAACCAGACTGCCAGCAGATCTCCGTCAGGGAGCTCTGTTATTGACGATCCGTGACAATGGAGATCCTGGTACGGAAATATATTCTCAATTACCAGGCTGTCATTTCCGGATTTCACCCCAGGATTATCCTTATTGACGCATGATACTCCAAGGAGAAAAATTAAAGCAAGTGGCAGGATATTGGTTCTCATTTACTTTTCATTTATTATTCCTTGATACATCTTACTGACAGCCCCATTTTCTTATTATAGTATGCCTGGAAGAGATTACTGTAATTGTACATTATGCTGAAATATGATGCATTTAATGTACTGTACGGATCATTTGTCCACCAGTTTCCTTCAACCTTCATGAAATCATATATACCTGATTCCGATCGTCTTCCTCCCGCACGGGCAGTAAATTTATAACTGTTGGTTCCGACAACGTTTGGAGCATTCCAGTAATCTGCATTTGTATCCTTAAGTAATTTCCCTGCATTCCCGGAGCCGCCGATATAATTTACCAGCTCAGCAACATCAGATACCCCGGGAACCTTCCATCCTGCAGGGCATAATTTGCCGGTAGCGACTGCCTCCCAGTTATATAAGGCTCCATAAGTACCTGCATTACTGGTGCTGTCGTTTTCAAACCAGCAATGAGCGGGAGAAGTCAGGGTTCCCCAGACAGAGTCGTTTTTCACAAGAGGGATCAATGTTCCGTCATTATATGCATATGACCTGAGATTTTCAGCCATCCACACCTGGTATCCGATACCAATGGTTTTATACTGAATCAATTTGGAATCATAGACAAAACCTTCTTTCCCGGTAATTACTGTCCGGAACTGGACATCATAGCTTTCAACGGTTCCAAGGTCGTTTTCAGCCTGAACCCTGTAATGATAATTTGTTAGAGAGTCGAGGCCGTTAACGGTAACAAGAATTGTCGTATCTGCCTTGATTTTTGGTAAAAGAATTATTCCGGAAGAGGAGCCATAGGATATAGTTTTTCCGTACTCCACAATTACCGAAGTGGTCAGGTCGCTTGTATCTATCCTGATGGCTATAATGGCACTTTTCCTTGTTACTGATGAACAAAAGGTGGTATCTATTTTAGGTGGCTTTCCTTTTGTAAGAAAGTTCTTTTCCTCACCGTAGGAGGTGCCTGTTATATTTGTTGCAAAGGCTCTCACATAATATTTCACCCCGGGACGGAGAGTGTCGACAGTCTGTGAAAAGCTGCCTGTTCCGGTTCCTGTAACTATCTTATTTCCTGTTATTACCGGGTCTGGTGATCTTCCCCAGAAAAATCCACGCTCGGTTACTTCGGCACCACCAGAGGTGCTTATATTACCGTTCAGTGTTGCAGAATAAGGAGAAATGTTCAGAACCATTGAAGTCACCACTGTTGCAGGTCCCGGTTCTGTAGAGAAACTGATTTCACTCCCATAGGATGTTCCTTTTATATTTTTTGCAAATGCAATTACATAATAGGTATATGCTTTGCTCAGACCGGTAAGGGTTGTGGTGAACTCCCCGGTACCGCTTCCTATCAGCACTTTTGTTCCTGTTAACTTTGGATCAGGTTCGGTACCCCAGAAGATACCTCTTTCAGTAACCTCAAAGCCGCCATCGCCTGTAACATTTCCCCCGGCTTTCGCAGTGGTGGTTGTAAGCTCTGTTATAGGAAGTGTGGTAATTCCCGGCATGCTTATCTGGGTAGTAAAAAATGTTTCTTCACCATAAGCCCTGCCGGCTGTGTTAACAGCATATGCCGTTACATAATATTTAACGCCGGGAGTGAGCCCGGAGAGCACTTCATAGTAAATACCATTTCCGGAGCCGGACTCAAGCTTTGTTCCTGATGATTCGGGGTTTTCAGAGGTACCCCAGAACACACCTCTTTCAGTAATTTCAGCGCCGCCATTATCCATAATTTTACCGCCGACTCTTGCCGAAGTTCCTGTTATCTCATCCACCGAGGCAGTAATAACCCCGGGAGGGAAAGTTTTTTCTTCCTTATCGCAGGAGAATAATAAAGAGAAGAGAGCGGCCAGGATAAATATGATCTGATATTTTGTTTTCATGATTTCGGAAAGTTTGGGGATGATGTTAAAACTTAATAACTGTGGCGCCTGATTTAATGTCAGCATTATAGTTTTTATCCATTTCACGCCTGATTGTGGCAAGAGATTCATTAATAAAGGAATCCCTGTAACCAGCATCGTTTTTGATTTTTTTGAAGAATGGATTATTATCAACATCGACACCTTTTTGCCGCAGGATATTTTCTGCCATGCTTAGTCCTGAAACAATCTGCTCTCCTGTTATATTATGATAGATCACCGTTCTTTGTCCCTGTGCAGGTGCAGTCTCCTGTTCTGCTGCTGCAACAGTTTTTGGTTCATCGCCACCTCTTTTCATCATTGCAGAATATTCAGGAATAGTTTTTGAAAGAACATCATTCATTTTTTCCAGCTGCGATTTAAGATTGTCAATTTCGGATTCCTGATCCTTGATTTTCTGTTCCTGAACCATGCCGAGACGGGCGAGAAGATTCGCATTTACTCCTACTGCAACATTAATGAATCCCTGCTGACCTGAAAGAGATTCAGACCAGGCAACACCTACTATTTTAAAGTACTGTTCGGGCATAATATTGTCAGGAGAGACAGCAATACCTATTCCGTTGTTATTCTCACCGGGAAGAATAAAATCACCGGGGCGGACGTTCCCCGAGACCCTGACCAGGACCTGTCCCATAAATGCAACTTTCTCATACTTTGATTCTTTGGCTTGTTCCGGCATATTTCCCAGGACAATAGGGTCGTGAGAAATTACCATGAAATGATCAGCCTCAGCAGTCGATTTGGAAATGTAGCCACCTTTGACACCAACGATATCTCCGGGAACAAATTTTTCATCAGGGTCAGATTTTGGCAGCCATTCAGCATAGTCTCCGGCACCGGACTGGTATGTAACACCAATATTGTTGCGTTTGGATTCATTATACAAAACCTGTTCGGAGATCACCATTGCAAGGTTGGCTGTTTCCAGGACGAGCTGTGCAGCTGCAGCAACAATCAGGGATGGGACGGGGGCTGTGACACATGCTCCCAAACCGGCACAGACTGTTGATGAAGATGATGCGGAAACAACACCTGCTGTCGCAATTCCTACATCAACCCCTGCACGCAGAACCTCATTCCCCATTTTAATATTATCGAATTTATATTCAGGATCAGCGTCGAGTTCATCTATTGTCTGACCCTCGATGCGGCCCTGTATGTTTTCATCGTCCCAGAATGTCACAAAATAATTATTACTGCTTCGGGTCCCGTCTATTTTTACAGCAATACCATGGTTGCCACCTTCAACACGCAGAGGATATGAGTCATAATTTGTTTTGTCTCCCGGAGCCGGGAAATCAGGATTTATGGTAACCTGTCCTTTGAGACTACTGGGAGCATTGACAGTAAGATCATTATTTAAAGTTGTATTCTGTTCCACTGTGAGATCCCCGGAAAAAAATGCCGGGCTTCCTTCGCTGACATCGAGCCGGCTCTTCAGGTTGCTCATCCCATCAACGATCAGCGATCCGGTTGCGGTAATGTTCCGGTGATAAGCATATGGGACAAATGTCAGGGCCTCAAAGCTGAAGTCGGAATAAAAGACATCGACATCGCTCATGCTGAGATCGACCTTAAGGGATTTGGGTGTCCCGTTCCAGTCGATATCTGAAAATATGCCGGGACTGCTTACGGTAGGATTACCCTGGCCGATTACAATACTGATCATTCCATACTGATCGGTTGTTGTCGCATGCTCTTCCTGGTATTCAATTGTACCGGCAGCATCAAGAATCGAAAAGCGAACCATAACAGGCTGGTCAGGAACTATATTTCCGGAAATATCTCTCCCGGGAATCTCCTGTGGATTTTTATCAATTATGACAGCCTGGTAGTTCAGCCCCTGAACTTGTCCTGAAAGCTTTAATGCGGAAAGAAGGAGTAATAATAGAAAAATATATTTTTTCATTTTGTTTGAGATTTTTATTCGGATTACCGGTATGCTTTTTAGTCCCTCCTGTATGACAGGTCGAGAGAGATACCTATTGAGATTGTATTTGTCGTATAATTAAGCTTTTCCTGCCCGGAATAATTACCCAGGAGGATGCTTCTGCCAAAAATATATTGAACAAATACAATGTAACTTCTTGTAATGTAATAATTTGCGCCAATACCTCCCTTAAGAAAATAGGCAGGCTTATCAAATTCTTCTTCACCGGAAAGATCATATACCTGGCTGTTAAGCTTTTGCTTACCAGAAAGTAAGAATTCAGTTGCCACCAGCCCCCTGATATAGAATGAAAGTCCATTCCTGTCGATATTGATCATTTTTGGTTTGAAAAATTCGTAATCGACACCCAGGTTCACGCTGAGATATGAGACATCCCATTCAGAGAAATTGCCAAGATCAGGATCTGTCCCGGTAGCACCATATTTGTTATTTGAAACTTCCAGAAGAGCATGCCATGGTGATTTCATCACAGGCATTCTTACTCCCAGTCCGAAGCAATTCCTGTTACTGCCTTTAAGGTTTTCTATTTCCGATCCGTTGGATGTTTTATAGTCGAAGGATGAAAATACCATCCCGGTTTCAAGAAACACCTGCTGCCCGGAAGATGATAATACTAAAGCAGATAACAGCAGAAAGAATAAAAGCTTTTTCATTGATATTTTATAATGGAGAGTTTTAAAGCTTGATGATACGTGAATAAAAACTTTTTGATCCCGTATATACCTTTAATATATATACAGACGATGGAAGCCTGGAAAGATCCAGATCTAATTCCCGGGCACCGGTATATTTTCGGGAGAATACAACTTTCCCGTTCAGATCGATGACAGAAATATAAATTACCTCATCATGCGTTTCCGGGAAAGAAATGAATATATGATCGGATAACGGATTTGGAGAAATTTCTGCTTTTAATGGATCAGATAATGCTTTGCCCGGAGCACCGGCAGGAGGTTGTATAAAACCCTGCCGCAGCAGGTAATCTCTATTCCGGGAAATTCCTGTTACCGACTGCTGGCCAATACTTTGCTGGATATAATAATATTTTCCGCCGTCAGAAAATATTACTGTTGAGCCACCTGTACTGAATGTCGATCTCAATTTTCCCGGAGATTGTGATTGTGCTGAACAGCAACAAGAGAAGCAGACAGAAAAAACGAATGATAACTTTAATAGCTTTCCTGGAGGGGACACGATATAATACTTTTAGGATGTTTCTAAAATCAAAAAATCAGACATAACAACTATTTCTGAAATGGTTATTCAGAACTTCTCCCCACATTGCAATCGTTACCAAATTTACATGAAATAATCAGAAATTCTAATATCCGGAGCCGGATATAAGTCGCCAGGGATCAAAAAAGACTTTTTCTCAGGACAGATTCAATTTTATTTTATCGAAAAATTTATCCTTATAAGTATTACTTAATGGTATCCGCTGATCAGCAATCAGGATAACTCCTCTTTCTATAAATCTTATTTTACCCAGGGCAACCAGATATGATTTATGAACACGGCAGAATCTTTCAGGAGGAAGACTTTCCTCGATTTTTGAAAAACTCTGAAGCGTCATGATTTTTTTCTCAGTACAGACAATCCGCAGGTAGTCCTTCATACCTTCAATATAAAGAATGTCGTCGACATCAACTCTTTCAAGACGGTATTCTGTTTTGACGAAAATGTATTTTGTCTTTCCTTCCTGGCTTTTATCCATGCGGTCTTTGGATAAGAAATGATCTAAAACCTTATTTACGGCCATAACAAAACGCTCAAAGGAAAAAGGCTTCAGCAGGTAGTCGGTTACGTTAAGCTCAAATCCTTTGATTGCATACTGGTCGAATGCGGAGGTAATGATTATCCTTGTTTTAAGTCCGGTGGCTTCCAGAAACTGAATACCCGACAGAGGTTCCATCTGGATGTCAAGGAAGATCAGGTCGGTTTCGTTCTGTTTAAGCCAGCTCATGGCATCAATGGCATTATCGAACGTGCCGGTGAGTATAAGCTCCGGGATCTTCCCTATAAAGAGTTCAAGCTTTGAAACCGCAAGCGGTTCATCATCAATGACAATACACTTAATCGGCATCTGTATCTATTGTGAGTGCTACATTGAATTCCTGTTCGTTCTTGGAGATATCCAGCCGATGTCTGCTCGGATACAGAAGGCCCAGTCTTTTTTGCAGGTTTGCAATTCCGAAACCAGACGGTTTTTGTTCTGCAGATATTGGTACTTCCTGGAAATGGTTTGATATCTTAAATATTATTGTCCCATTGTCAGATGCCAGGTTTATGTCGATACAAGGATTTGTTTTTCCAAACTGGGCATATTTGAACGCATTTTCAAGAAGAGGAACAAACAGGGCCGGCGATATGCGCAGATTTGTTCTGCCCGAAACTTCAAAACGGATATCATCAGGTGATTTTATCCTTATCCTGTGCAGGTCGATATAATTCCTTATGTATTCTATTTCGCGCTCCAGTTCCACGGTCTCAGATGATGTTTCATACGTAAGGTATCTCATGATCCCGGAAAGCTTGATCAGGGCACGTGAAGCTTCCTCCGGATCCTGCTGAATCAGTGAATCAATATTATTAAGGGTGTTAAACAGGAAATGCGGATTAAGCTTGCTTTTAAGCAGGTCGAGCTCTACAGCCAGCTTCTGTTTGTCTATTTCCGCCTTCTGGTTCATCGTTCCGAACCAGTTTAAAATTACCCTGAAAAAAGAACCGAAGACTGCAGCAGTCAGGACAGGATAATATCCGCTCATATGTGTGCGGAAAGAATACCCATTGAAGAAATCATGAAATGTTCCGTCAAAAAGTGCCCTTGCAAACAGGAGTAACAGGTAACCGAAAAAAGGAAGAATAAGAACTGCAAAAAATGACGTCACAAAAAATGCCACCAGCTTTTTTCGGTTGAGGAACAGGGGGGCGATATACAGGTAAAAAAGGTAAAAGACCACCATCAGGTAGAGGAAGCCTATAATATTCGAGACAATCTGCTTAGGCGGCATTCCGGTCCCGATCCCCGAATAGGGAATATTTGCAAAAATTGCAAACAGCCATATAAAAATATGAATATAAAATACCCTCTTTTTACTCATTATCAGTCCTCGCGTTCAGATTCAAAATTATCAAAAAAGAAGACTTCCCCCTTCATTGGTTTATATTCCTTTATCTTACAGAGTCGTACCGGGCTGGTATAATTTAGAACATAACCTGTAACAGGAGCCTCTGTTTCTTATGCAATAAAATAGTCCGTGACAAGGCTGGTTGTCAGAATTAATTACGCAAGATAAAATTAAGGTTAACAGTCACATTTACGAAAAATTTATACAAGGCAGCGAACTATATCTGCCAGTTTACAAAAACAATCTGTAAGATGTTACTTTGGAAATGGTTACCGATGGTCCTGTACTGGTTGAGGCGCGTAAACTTTCTGAGCAATATCCCTGCAAAAGTCCTTCATCTGTCGTTCAACTTCTTTGAGTGCAGTAACCTTTGGCTGAATTGAAATCACCTGTAATACCTGGATCAGTGTTTTTATTTCCTGTTCAGTATTCCCGATGCCAAGACTAACCCTTGCCAGACCGGGAAGCCTGATCCATGGGAAGAGCTTTACTATAAGACCCTGGAACCTTTCAAGGGAAGGTCCGACACCTACCAGCTGCTTTACCAGGAGGTGTGCACAATGACAACCATACCTGATCCCGATACCGCCTAGTAAAGCAAGATCCCTGGCTATAACGTTTGCAAAAATATTCTTAAGGCTGAAAACAACTACTCCGCCTTTCTGATCAAAGACAGGAGAATCCGGGTCTTTGATCCCGTAAATTTGCAGGCCTTCTATTTTAGCAAGGCCTCTGAGTAGTTGCGCTGTTAATAACTGTTCCTCACTCCTTACCAGGTCGAGACCAACACGCTGAAGAAGAACCAGCGCTTTTCCCAGTGCTGCAATACCGCATTTATTTTCTTCACCAGAAGAATGAATAAGACTCATTTCTTCGGGGGTGAAATTGAGCAATCCTTTTCTTGCTATCAGAACCCCGGTTCCAAAAGGAGCATACATCTTATGTGCCGAGAAAGCCAGGTAATCAATTGCGCATTTCTTCATATCCACTTTGCGGTGGGCTACCAGCTGTGCGGCATCTACCAGGAGACGGGCCCCATACCTGTGAACAATTTTGCTTATTTCTTCGAGATTATTAAACACTCCCAGTACATTTGAAGCGCCGCTAAGTGCCACCAGCCTGATCCTTTTCCTGCCCTGGAGGGCTTCCACATTATATCCTGTTAAAAGTCTTTCAAGTTCCTCCGGGTCAATCAGTCCATCTGAGTCAATATTAATGCGGACCAGCGAAAAATCTGGGATCAGCCGCCAGGGAAGGTCGTTAGAGGTGTGTTCCAGGAGAGAATTTACCACTACGTATTCCTCTCCGGGGGTGGATCCCCGCCTTAAGCTCTCAGCGGTAACATTTATAGCTTCTGTTGTATTGGAAGTAAAAATGAAGTCATAATCGGATAGCGGAGCATTGAGAACTTCAGCACAGATTGATCGTACCTCATTTATAATATCCGGAAGTACATGAGCCGGCTGTCGCCAGGTTTGGCATACAGCATTCCAGACAGGGGCAAACGAAGGGGTACTGGCGGCATTATCAAGATTTATGTAAGGCTCATTACCGGTTGCAGTAGGTACAAGAACATCATGGCCTATCATAGTAGATCCCAGTTCCCCGAGAAGTTGTTTCCCTGAATATTTTTCAAGCTCATCACGGCGAAGAATGTCTGCTGCCGGACGGATCTCTGCTGTTGTATTTCTGAAAGTATCTATACCTGATTGTTTTACCAGCTGAAGGGCCCTGGCAAATGCTATTATATTAATTATTGCCGGAGTCCCTGCCTCAAATTTGTCAGGGGCATCGGCCCAGATCACCCATCCCGGAGAAACAAGGCGGGTTGTTCCTCCACCAGTCTGAAAAGGAGCCCCTCCCGGCAAAGCTTTTTTCCGAGAAGCAAGCGCGCACACCCCTAAGGGCAGGCCAATTTCGTTGCTGGATATTGATTTATAGCTCCCCGGGCTGAGTTGCGATTTTAGTGCGGCAGCCCTTCCTGGTGTACAGAAGATAACGGTATATTTTCCTTTCCTGAGCTCCAGATATTCGAGGACAATTTCCCGGGCCTGTTCATATAAAAAGGTAGAAACCATTGAGTTATGTCCACTTCCCCGGTGGACATTTGAATAGTGCGCAAGTGCAGTTTCGACGCTTCGTTCAAGTTCGGCAAAGGCTTCATTTAAGGCCATAGGAAAATATTATTTTTCAGCAGGGAAAAGATCCCGGCCACGCTCTAATTTAAGCAATCTTTTTGAACAGCCCTATTTTGCCCTCAGGTATTGATCAGGCCATTTTACATTATCACCCAGGCTTTTCGCAGCATTTAGTGCAAAATATGGATTTCGGAGAAGTTCTCTGGCAAGCAAAACGAGATCAGCTTTCTCCTCCTGCAGGATAGCTTCTGCCTGATCAGGAGTTGTAATAAAACCTACAGCCCCGGTCATTATTCCTGTTTTTCTGATCTCTTCTGAAAAAGGAACCTGGTATCCAGGACCGGCAGGTATCACTGCATTATGGATGTTCCCGCCAGATGAACAGTCTACCACATCGACGCCCAGTTCCTTTAATACAGAAGCAAGTTTAACACTGTCGGCAGGCATCCAGCCCCCTTCAGTCCAATCAGTAGAAGAAATACGCACGAAAACAGGATTTCCGGTCGGCCAGACAGATTTTACCGACTTTATGATATTCGTTAAAAGACGAATCCGATTTTCAAAGGACCCGCCATATTCATCTGTACGTTTATTTGATATAGGTGAAAGGAATTCATGAAGGAGATATCCATGGGCGCTGTGTATTTCAATAACCTTAAAACCGGCTTTCATTGCCCGTAATGCAGCCGATTTGAAATCGCTAATAACTTTATTGATGTCATCATAGCTCATCGGTGCGGGAACTCTCTCCCAATCCTGAAAAGGAATCTCAGACGGAGCTATAGTTTGCCACCCATGTTTTTGTCCTTCAAGTTGTTTCCCGCCCTCTAAGGGTATAGCACATGAAGCTTTTCTTCCTGCATGAGCAAGCTGTATCCCCGGAACTGCACCATACTTTGTAATGAAGTCCACAATTCTGCTTAACCCCGGGATATGATCATCGCTCCACAGGCCTAAGTCGCCGGGAGAAATCCTTCCTTCAGGTGATACTGCCGTCGCTTCCATTATTATCAGTCCTGTGCCACCGGCAGCTCTTGTTCCGTAATGAACCAAATGCCAGTCGTTTGAAAATCCTTCTTTCGCAGAATACTGGCACATAGGCGACATTACTATCCTGTTTTTCAGGGTGACACTTTTTATTTCAAGAGGTGAAAAAAGCTTTGTCATGATGACAGATTTTTATTGGTATTTCAATCAGCATCAAAGTTAAGGTTAAATACATTAATTACTTTTCCGGAAGAATAAATATGATCATAGCGAAAACCCTGATGATGTATCGGGGTATCTCAGATGAAACTGTTCATTTAATCCGGAACTTTAATACCTTTATTTATAAATTCATCTCTGAATAAATATGAAAACAAACAGAATTAACCGAAGGGATTTCCTTACCAGGTCATCAATAGGACTGGTTGGCGCAGGGATGGGATTTTTAAATACAGGGAAATCTTTTGGACAGCAGGTACCTGTCACAAAGGCTGATGTGCCGGTAATCAAAGAATACAGAACACTGGGACGGACAGGGTTCAGGGTTTCGGATTTAGGATGCGGCCCTGCTGTAATGAATGATGAAAACGTGCTTAAGGCGGTGCTGGCAACGGGTTTAAATGTAATTGACACCGCAGAATTCTATGGCAACGGGAACAACGAATTGCTCGTTGGGAAGGCAATTACAGGACTTGACCGAAGCACCTTATTCGTGAATACCAAGATCAGGATCACAGATAACGATACAACAGAGGGCATCGTCATCAGGGTAAGAAAATGCCTCGAACGATTGAACACCAGCTATCTGGACGGACTTATGCTTTGGAACCCGGGATCGGTCAAAGCCGTTAAGAACAAGATCTTTCACCAGGCATTTCAACAGCTTAAGGAAGAGGGCCGTGTTAAATACTGCGGTGTATCATGCCATGGTTCAGAGTATACTGAAGAACTGCAGGAAAATATGGAAAAGATCATTTGTGGTGCTATTGAGGACGGGAGATTTGACCACGTATTGTTTGTTTATAATTATGTCCAGCGGGAAATGGGTGAAAACATCCTGAAGGAGAGCCTTAAAAAAAATGTGGGGACAATGCTTATGAAAACAGACCCTCTTGGGAAAGGCTATTCTGACCTTATCAGTTCGGTAAACAAAGCGATCAGCGAAAATGCAACAGTATCTGATTTTACCAGAAAAAGATATGAGATGGTTCTTGACAAGCAGAAGAAAGCCGAACAGTTTCTTGCTGAAAACCAGAAATATAACACAGTATCCCGGAGAGAGGCAGCTGTAAATTTTGTTCTTGATAGTCCCGCCGTAAGCAGTGTCATTATTTCATTCAAAACATACGAGGAGATACCGGAATATATTAAGATGTCGGGACATCGGCTGACACCGGAAAACCTTTCACTGATTGAATCCCTGAAAGAGAACTGTTCTCATCTTTACTGCAGGCATGCCTGTGGCATTTGTGAGGCTCATTGTCCTGACAATGTTCCTGTAAATACTATAATGAGATATAACCATTATTATATTGCCCAGTCGAGGAAAAAAGATGCAATTCAACAATATTCCGCGCTGAAGGGGATCAAGGCTTCAAAGTGTAACAATTGTGAAGGCTATTGTGAGGCAGCCTGCCCTTACGGAGTAGCTGCACAGGCACTGCTCACGGCTGCACATAAGAACCTTGTATCAGGTATCTCCTGAGAAACTGGTTTTCTTTTTTAAGAACTTAATAATAGATTTCTGATGAAAATTTCTGTTACCTCCTGTGTTGCTGCCGCAGCTCTTGTTCTCTTTTCCTGCACCTCTCAAAACAATGAGAATTTCCGTGATTCCATAAGAATTTCCGCCAGGGGAAACAGCTGGATAACTGATGACTTTTCCGGGAACGAAAACATTATCTCCGACTCAGGAGTTGTCCGGTGGGAGGATCCTGCCACGGTTATAGAAACATTTTTTAAAACTGAAAAAGCAGGCCAGGTAAGGATCGCCCTCAGGGCTTCTAATCATGGGGCAAAGTCGAAAATCGGTTTCAGCATGGGGAAAAGGGTAGGAGTGGTGAAGCTCAGGTCTGCCGGGTTTGATACTATTGACCTTGGCACCTTCATGATAGAAAAACCAGGCTATACTTCATTACAATTAAAGGGACTGGAAAAAACCGGGCAGACTTTTGCAGAGATAACTGATATCCTTATTTCCGAAGAAGATACTTTGGGAAAGATCTGGTTTGTAAAAGATGATTTTTACTGGGGACGCAGAGGACCTTCTGTACATTTCCGGTACGATATACCGCAGGATGCCGGAGACATAGCATGGTTCTATAACGAAATAACTGTTCCTGAGGGAAATGATATCCAGGGTTCCTATTTTATGGCAAATGGTTTTACCGACGGTTATTTCGGCATCCAGGTAAATTCGCCGGAAGAACGGAGGATATTATTTTCTGTGTGGAGCCCCTACAGAACTGATAATCCGAAAGAGATCCCTGACGACTACAGGATAAAGCTCCTTAAAAAAGGTGATGATGTTCATGCCGGCGAGTTCGGGAATGAAGGATCGGGCGGACAGAGTTATCTTAAGTATATGTGGAAGGCAGGAACAACCTATCGTTTCCTGTTAAGAGGAGAACCATCCCCTGGCAACTCGACAGATTATTCTGCATGGTTTTTTGCTCCTGAGAAAGGCAGCTGGCAGCTTATAGCAAGCTTCAGGAGATCGAAGGCATCCAGGTATCTTGGCAACCTCTATTCTTTTCTCGAAAATTTTATGCCTGAAACAGGAGCGATAACACGTAAAGGATTATTCACAGGCCAGTGGGTATGTGATACCAAAGGAAAATGGACAGAGCTGACCACGGCAAAATTTACTGCAGATGCAACAGCCCGGAAAGAATCGAGGATGGATTACTCCGGCGGGAGTGCCGATAGTGCTTTTTTCCTCAGGAACTGTGGATTTTTCGACGAAACAACGAAAATGAATTCAGTATTCACAAGAACTCCTTCCGGGAAGGTTCCGGTCACGGAAGTAGAACTCCAGGAAATAAAAGCCCAGATAAGTGTATCACATTGAAAAACAATACTCCAAACCTCAGCTAAAATGACAAATAACAGTATTAAAAACTCCCTGGCTGGATTATTTCTGATCCTTCTGTTTTTCTGCCTTACAGGCTATTCTTTAAATGCCCAGGGGACAGATGGTTCAACACCGTCGGTTGTCCGCTTCCCGGCAGATAAAGCCGTAAATATAAATCCGGATACTCACCTGGAGCTCAGGTTTAATAGCATCCCGGTGCTTGGTACCTCCGGTGAGATACGTATTTACGATGCCTCAAATAACAGGCTGGTTGATCTTCTTGACCTTAAAATACCTGCCGGCCCGACTGCCAGCACTCCTTCTCCTTCAGCAACATATTCTCCTGTACCGTACGAATATGTCAGCGGACATTTCACAAATGCCAATACACGCCCGGGAACTCCCTCAGGGGCAGCGCTTCCGACACCCTTTAATTACCAGCTTACCATAATAGGCGGTTTTACTGACGGATTTCATTTTTACCCTGTAATAATTCACGACAGCACCGCTACAATTTACCTCCATAACAACCTGCTGGAATACGGTAAGACATATTATGTACAGATAAGCCCGGGGGTTCTGACGCTGAAGGATAACAGCTTCAACGGATTCCGGGGTAACAATGAATGGACATTCTCCACAAAGAAAGAACCTCCGGCCCCGGGCTCCAAGATGCTTGTTGTAAGTGCTGATGGCACCGGTGATTTTAATACTGTCCAGGGAGCTGTTGATATGATACCTGATTTCAATCCTGAACCGGTCACAATCTATATTAAGAACGGCAGTTACGAGGAGATCGTTTATTTCAGGAACAAGAGTAATATTACCTTCCTAGGTGAAGACAGGGATAAGGTGGTTGTCTTCTATGCGAACAACGAGGTATTTAATCCGCACCCGTTAACTGTGTTATCCAATGAAATGCCAGGGACATTCCCATCACGGCGTGCTGCTTTTAATGTTGATAATTCACGAAACATCAACCTTGTGAATATGACAATAAAAACCACAGCCTTCGGACAGGCTGAAGGATTGCTGGTAAACGGAAAGGAAATAATTGTCAGCAATGTCAATATCGGAGGCTCCGGGGATGCCCTTCAGTCAAACGGGCCGGTCTATTATACCGATTCACGAATTACAGGGGCAGGAGATGTCATTCTCGGACGCGGACCTGCCTTCTTCAATAATTGCGAGATAAATTCAAATGGTCCCTACATGTGGATACGAAATACCTCTGCAAATCATGGGAACGTTTTTGTCAACTGCCGTTTCATAACCCCGGGAACAAGAGAGACAGTCCTGGCCAGGGCGCCGACCAATGGCGGGAAGAATTATCCCTATGCTGAGGCTGTCCTGATTAACTGTTCTCTTGCCGGAATATCACCGGCAGGATGGGGTGAAATAGGAGGTGAAACGACAAACATTCATTACTGGGAATTTAACAGTACAAATGCTGCCGACGGTAAACCTGCCGATGTGAGCAAACGACATCCTGCATCGCGCCAGCTGACTATTGAAAAAGATGCCGCGATCATTTCCGATTATCAGAATCCTTCATTTGTACTGGGTGGATGGACCCCTGTCATGGCTCCACAGATACTGAAGCAACCTGAAGATATGAGATTGAAAAAGGGAACGACAGCGATCCTCAGTGTTAAAGTTGCGGCGATACCGGAGGTTGATTACCAGTGGTTTAAAAATGATGCACCTCTTAAAGGAGAAACAAAGGCTACCCTTTCAATAAAGAATGCTTCTGCCAGGAATGCAGCTTCCTATTCCGTTGTTATAAAAAACGGGGCTGGAAGTATTGCAAGCAGTAAGGCAACAGTTACCGTGGAATAAGCCAGGGCTATTTTGAGATCTTTACGAATACAACACCATGGAATGGCACTTCTGCCTCAAATCCATCTGTAAATTCACCAAGATCTTTCTGCCGCCATAGGTCTCTCACTTTATGAGCGCCCGACATATTCAGGTCGGTCCAGTTAATCCGGATCTTTGTAAGGGTGTTCCCGTCACCCCAGTTGAATGACTCAACAGGTGACTTACCCCCGGTACAGAACAGACCCACTGCAACTGATCCGTCCTCAAGTGGTTTTGACCATATTTCTATACCCGGTTCCTGGCGGACAGGAGTAGCCTGTCTTCCAAGAGGATCCTGGTTTATTCCAAGCACTTCATCATTCGTGAGCAGGCTGAGAGTAAACGCATCCATCTGGCTCATATCGCATCCTATAAGAAGGGGCGAGGCCAAAAGGCTCCAGAGGGTTATATGGGTATATTGTTCGTCGGCAGTAAGACGTGAAGGGTGAAGGCTTGGACCCCAGCCCACTTTACCGATAACCAGCATATCAGGATCGTTCCAGTGTCCCGGCCCGGCATAGGATGACGCCTTATCCTGCGAAAATCCGATACGCGACATGCTGCTCCATGTATCGGTTATATCGCCTGTTGTTCTCCAGAGGTTTCCGCCAATCTCTTCCCCCCATTTCCAGACATCACCCATACCGTACTGGCACAGGCTGAAGACTATATCGCGATTGCTTTTGTCAAGCATTTCCCTCATCAGCTTATATGGTTTTTGCATCCCGGCCAGGTCAGGTTTTGGTTCAATCTGTCCATAAGAGCACCAGTCATATTTAATATAATCGATGCCCCATTTTTGCCATGTCATTACATCCTGGAGCTCATGTTTGTATGAACCGAGGAAACCGCCGCAGGTCTGTGGTCCGGGAGATGAATAGATGCCGAGCTTAAGACCGTACCCGTGCACATAGTCGCCTAACGATTTCATATCAGGGAATTTCTCATTCGCAGACAATTCACCGCTGGCGCTCCTGGCAGGAGCTTCCCATCCGTCATCAATATTTATATATGTCCAGCCATGATCTGCAAGTCCCGAGCTGACCATTGCATCTGCAGCAGCTTTTACCTTATCCTGGTCGACGCTCAGCCCCCAGCAGTTCCAGGAATTCCATCCTAACGGCGGGGTCAGTGCCAATCCCTTGCCGGTACTTATTTTAAGGGTGCTTACTGTCTCTCCCAGGGAGTTGTTCGCAGAAATTTTAACGAAATAATCACCGGCCGCAGGGGCAGTTCCTGAAATAACCCTTGTTTCACTATTGAAGGTAAGCGTCGGAGGAAGTTCTTCCACTGAAACCTTCACCGGCTTCAGCCCGGTCACTGCAACACGGTAGATAAAAGGATGCCCGGGGGTGGCTCCTGTGACTTTAGAACCGTTGATCCTGGGGAACTCTGAAACGGCAGGAGTAAGAATGCTGAATGTTTCATCTTTATAGACAACCGGTTCGGGGACAGCCCCTTTATAGGTAATGACCGGATTCACCCAGTCGGCATGATCGTAGTTGATATTATCGCCCCCGTCAGAAACATAGAGGGCAAGTTTCCTGATATTCTTAAGCTTTATCTTTATTTCTGCCATAGAATCTCCTTTATGCATCACCCCGCTCTGCCAAAGTATTTTCTTGTCGCCCATCACAAAAAACTCAACAGTTGCATCTTTCCCGCTCTCATCATCCACGCCTACGCCGGTGCTGAATTCAGAAGCCCTGCTGTCGAGAAGGATCATATATTTGCTTACTGCATGTGTTCCGATACCTTTTTCAAATACCTTACCGGCTATTGTAAGCGGATTGCCTTCCACCGTTTTCCCGGCATTTACTTTCCTCCAGCCTGTTGTCATGGATGAAAGATCCATCTGGTCAACTTCAATCTTTTTCAGCGTTGTGCTGCATGAAAAAAGAGCCAGAGAAATAACAGTAAGAAAAATGAGTTTTCGTTTCATAGCAGTCGGGATTATAATTAATGAAGTCAAAGTTAGGTAATAATGAAGCCGGCTGATCAGCCAGATGAAAAATAAAATGAAAAACTGTGTTCTCCCCGGAAAGGCAATGTAATCAGCTGATTAACTGACTGCCGGGAGTTTTTACAGATCCGGGTCAAGCAATCTTTTTTCCCCTTCAAGCTTCCTGATTTCTGTTACATCCTGGCCCACTTCAAGTGTGCCGACATATTTACCCGAAGGGTCGCGTAGCGCAAAATAACGGATGTAAATAAACCGTCCCTTCATATTTATATGGAAGTCGGCGTGATCTCTTGTCCCGTTCCGGAAGGTCTCAAGAATTTCATTCACAACATGAACGCTCTCCGGGGGATGGCAGTTCTGGACTTTCCTCCCAATAATTGCTTTTGAACGCGGGAATATACGGTCCCCGGCATCAGAGAAGTACCTTACTTCATCATTCTCATCAACGAAGGTTATATCGAGAGGCAGGGTGTTCATCATGGCGACGATCTGCTGAATGGACAGGGACCCGGTGCCCAGATCATTAAGAGCGCCCAATACTTCCCCGGAAACCTTTGGGACGGGGAGCTCAGGCTTCACTCCATAGCACCATCCGGTTTCCATGCCCTGGACAAGCATTTCATCCCAAACCTTACGGGGAATGGCTTTAATTGCAACTGGATAAACTACCTGTTCCTCCCTGAAGATTACAGGCAATACTGTGAAAAAGAGCTTTCCTATCTCCTGGTTGAGAAGAGCCTTGTCAGGTGTTCCTGAGAGCAGCGATTCAAGAGTACGGATACTTTTCCTGTAATCGTCGTGGAACGACCACATGATCTGGAGGCACCTGTATTCAGGGAAAGTCTTTTCAATATATGGGAAAAGGATGTTCTCCTTTTTAATATAATGGAGGTTATAATCTTTCAGACTGTTAATAAGCTCCAGGAGAGAGCTGAAATATTCGCGGGGTGTGACTTCCTTCCCTGAAAAGATAATTTTTGTTATTCTTTTTATTTCTGCCATTATCTTTTCAACTTCCCTGTTTTCGAGCATCATGTAAAAAAGGAAGTGACCGGCTTCCGGCTTTTTCCATGTTGCAAGTCTCAGCGGTTCGTGAAAAACGTTTAGCAGCCTGCCGGTGTTTTCTTTTACCACTGCAGTGCTGTATCCCTTCTGCAGGAGATGATCAAGCACCTTCATGGTCTCCTCCGGCGTGACACTGCGGGTCATCTGCCAGTAACGATCAACAATATCTTTCCTGTTTTCGCCATCAGTAAGCCTGCAGGCAAATTCAAAAAGATCTTTCAGCCTCGATTCACTATTGTTTATAAGCTCCGACATGTCGTAAAAAATATGTCCTGTCAGCAAAGTTAGCTAACAGGACAATAATTTAATGCGAAACAGCATTCAAATGTCTGCCTGGGATTTATAATCAGCGTACGCCATAGATCTTTGCAAGCTCATCAATCCTGGAGATAAAGGCTGAGGCAGAACCTCCGGGGGCAAGGCTTTTTTCTGCTTCTCCGAATTCAACAAGCAGAGCCTCCTGTTCATCACCTGAGAGTGCATTGTCGGCCATACGGAAAAGGATATTATTTTCCTTTGCTATATGATTCTTAAGAAGCCCTGCATATCCAACCATATTTGAAACGATAGTTTTAAGGGCTCCCTTATCACCCGATATATATAAAGGTATGTTTTCGGCTATGCCCCTGACATATTTTCTCCCTTCCTCATGTTCGTGCAGCATGACTGCAACTGGACCCTGGGTGGGGGAGAATCCTTTTTCGGCCATCTTCGGAAATAGAAGATCTTCTTCCTTTTTATGATGAAGACCATCTGCAAAGTTGCGGATCAGCGATACTACGTTCTCAAGCTGTGCCGGATCGATATTATCATTGTCTGACATTCTTTCCATCACGTCGCACAGCCTTAGGATGTGGACATGATCATTTTCAAGATCTTCTGTTGCTTTCATTTGTCTTACTTAAAGTTATGCTGCAAAGATAAATAAATATTTAATAAATGACAAAAAGGTCATTTAGTAATGTAAATTATTTTTATTATATTTGCAGCCATAATTATATTGTATGTTTAACAAGGAAACAGAATACGCATTGAGAAGCCTGGTTTATGTACAGGCCCAGAACCTGAAAGGAAGAAAACCAGGTGTTGATGAAATATCAGGAGCAACAGAAGCTCCCCGGCATTTCACGGCAAAAATACTCCACCGCCTGGTAAGGGGAGGATTCCTCCTCTCAACAAAAGGCAAAGGCGGCGGCTTTTTCCTCGACAGCGGAAAACCTTCCGTAAATCTCCTTGAAGTGGTGAATGCTGTGGAGGGATCGAAGATATTTTCAGGATGTGTTTTCGGATTAAAAGAGTGCAGCCATGATAATCCATGTCCCCTGCACTATAAATATAAATCGATCAGGGATTCGATCGAAGAACTGCTCTCTACCGAAACGGTTCTTTCTCTTGCCGAAAAATATCCCGCTTATCAATAGCCTGCTCTGTTCAAATAACTTAAATTCTTAAATGGGAAAAAACTGGAAGTCATACAGAAAGCTTCACAGGTGGCCGGGGCTTATTATTTCATTTGTCCTTCTTTATTACGGATTCACGGGAATAATTATGAATCACCGTGAGCTCCTTTCCGGGATTGACTTCAACAGGAGGATCATGCCCTCACTTTACGATTACAAAAACTGGAACAATGCAGCCCTCAAAGGAAACCTGGCTATCGGTACCGACAGCATCCTTGTGTATGGTAATATCGGGATCTGGCTCACCGACACAGCATTCAAAGATTATACTTCATTCAACACAGGATTTCCGAAAGGAAGCGATAACCGGAAGATCTTCGATATCCTTCAGACTCCCGACGGGAATCTTTATGCAGCTGCTTTTTCGGGAATGTATTGTTTTGACAGGAAGAGCAACAGCTGGGTGCGTTTCAACACCGGCGACAGGGAGAGAAGGTTTACAGGCATTGAAAGCATTGGGGATACCGTTTACGCGGTGAACAGGTCGCATCTCTTTACAGGTAAATCGGCCGGGACAGCCACCGAGTTCAGGATAAGAGAGCTTGCTCCACCTCCGGGCTATGACAGGAAAGTAACCCTTTTCCAGACCATCTGGCAGATACATTCCGGGGAGATATTCGGGATCCCCGGCAAGGTTTATGTCGATCTCCTCGGTATTATTACCATTTTCCTTTCTGTAACCGGGATAATCTGGTTCTTTGCACCCGGCTGGATAAAGAAGAGAGTCAGTCGTAACAGGAATGCAGCCAGTCTTGTAAAAACAGGGAAATGGTCGCTCCGGTGGCATAACAAGATCGGCGCATGGACATTCCCGCTGCTGATACTGCTTTTCCTTACCGGCATGTTCCTCCGTCCGCCGCTGCTTATCGCGATAGGAAATGCCAGGGTCCTTCCCATAAAAGGATCACATCTCGACCAGCCCAATCCATGGTACGACAAGCTCCGCGACATTTTATACGATCAGGAAAAGAACAAGCTCTTTATTGCCACATCGGAAGGGATATTTATGATGGATCCCGCAGGCCGTCAGCCTGAAATACCGTTAAGCCAGCCCCCGGTAAGCGTGATGGGGATAACGGTATTCGAAAAATTCCAGGGTGGCAACTTCCTCGTCGGGTCGTTCAGCGGACTCTTCATCTGGAGTCCTGAACAGCCAGAGATCTTCGACTTCATCAAGGGAGTGCCATACAGGGAACCCGGAATGGGAAGACCTGTGGGCGATTATAAGGTGACCGGAATGATCACCGGCACTGGGGGCAGAAAGTACCTTGCCGATTACAGCGCAGGTATAATACCATTGCATAACGATGTTCCCTTCCCGGGTATGCCGGATAACATTACAGGGGAATCGAAGATCTCTCTCTGGAGCGTCTGCCTGGAGATCCATACAGGCAGGATCTTTGAGAACATAACAGGTGGATTTTACATACTTATTGTTCCCCTTGCCGGTATCACCGGAATTATAGTTGTCTTCAGCGGTTATATGGTATGGCGGCGGAAATACAGGAAGAAGGGTTATGATAATATTTTGTAAAACGGAAATTAAAAAACAGAACTATGATAACAAGAAAGTACACCACAGAAAAACCGAGAGAGAATCCTCATAAAGTTGATGTCAGGCAGCTTTACAACCACGAGTCTGCACAGATAATGCATATTACCCTTAAGCCCGGCGAGAGCCTGAAACCACATAAGACACCTGTCGATGTGACTTTCTATATCCTTGAGGGAACACCGACAGTTCATATCGGTACAGAGTTGCAGGAATGCACCAGAGACACAATTGTGGAGAGTCCTGCAGAGATCGTTCATTACCTTAACAACCAGTCATCATCCGATGCCCGAATCCTGGTGATCAAGGCCCCGAGACCCGATAAGGTTGCAAGGCTTCTTTAGTATAAAACAAGAACAAGGCCCAGCCCCCGGGGACTACGATTTATCCTGATAAATAAATTTTGCAGGTAACTATTTGTATTGCAATGCTATGAATATCAATGTACTTGCAGTATAATTCCCCCCTCTCCCCATCCCCCCCCTCTCCCCATCTCCCCTTCTCCCCGTCCCCCTCTCGCCCCATCCCCCCGCCTCCTCGTCTAAAAAATATCGACTATTTCCCTGCTATTTTCCATAAATGATGTAACTTACAACTTGATAAAGGTGAAAGTCAGTATCAAGCTGTGGAGTTTTGGGAAAGAGAGGAGAGGTTACCGGATGTGACTGACGGGGCTGTGCTTTGAGCAGACCAGCCATCCGGGCAGGTTATTTAGGAAATTATATCGGGGAGGGGAGCCTGTTGACGACATAAAAAATTTTCTACACATCGCTTTTGGAGAGATAGAAATAAATTTAAAAACACGATAAACAAGTTATGCTTAAGCTGGGGGGAAAATAAGATTAATACCATCATAAACAATCATGAACAATACATAGATTAGTAAAATATACTTTTAATTATGAATAAGGTCTCAAATTGGCTAAGAAAACACCTCACTGAAATATTAGTCTTCCTCCTAATTATAGTAATAGTCCTTTATATCATAAACTTTTCAGAAGCAATTTCCAACAAGGCTGTTGATATAATTGTAGCAATCTCAGCTACTTTTTCTACATTCTTCCTATTTCTTGCTTTTAGGGAAAGTAAGTTAAGCAATGAACTAAAAATTAATGAACCAATATTAAATCAGATAGAAAAGAAAACTCTCGAAAAAGAAAGCAAAGCCACACAACCTGTCTTCATAGAATATAATCGAGAACTCAACAACCCTCTCCTACCAACTAGCGTAGCACTCAATCAATCAACTTATTCTAATTTCTTGCGACCACTTTACCAAACCTTAATAGACATTCAGGAAGATTCTGGATATATGAATCTTCTAAAAGTGGTTAAAACCACAAATAAGCCTGTAGTGTTAAGCGATAGGTACACCATCGATGAGGCTTCAAGATATGCGAGGGCCTTCAGAGTACTTCGATTGGGGATTAGAGCATTGGTCTATAATTACATTGAAATTTATTTTATTTATGACTCAATAAATGCATCTTCTCTACCTATTCAACAAAAGAAATACTTGTATGATCGCTTAGATCCAATATCACATGATTTCTTCTATTTTTTTAAGACTAAAAGCATTCAAGAATCTAATGACTTTGAGTTAACAAGTTTTTTAAAGGAGTTTATTTGGTTTGACATCAATGCAGATAATCAAATATATAAATGTTCTTCTTCCTTCGATTATCTAAATGCTGGTTTTGACTATACTTCTATAATTGATAAAGAGAAAGGTTAATCACAAAATAAATAAAAGCCTAAGCATAACACGGACGGTTGGGGTAATAAGCTTGTCATGGTTTTTGCTTTTGTCCCTGCATCCAAGACAGATTAGTAAAAACTTATACCGCGATCGCACCATTGCCTGCAATAAAACTTCGTAAACCTTGACTTGTAACCTGCATCCGATCAACATTGTACAGCGACACTCGTATAACTCACAAAACTTGTATCTGAACGGCACCACGCCATACCCTCCCCGCCCAAACGACTGATATCGTTCAGTAGGGCGGACTTGCACCATGACAACTTACTAGCCCGCCTGCTGGCGAGTACCAGGACCCTGCCCGGTGCTTGCGTCGGGTAACACCCACTAAATTATACCGCCGTGCCGTCAGCGACAACCTTCGATATCAAGACTGATTCTATTTGAGTTTCAACTACAAATAATAAAACAAAAAGAATTATAACTTTAGAAATAAATTATCTAATGCTATGAGTAATAAAGAGCCAATTAAAAAAGACCCTGAAAATATCAAGGATGTCCTTATTGGAATTGGACTATTTCTTACAATTTTTTGCTTATGGCTACTTTCATGGTGGCTAATTGACAAATATGTAATATCGAGTGATCCTAATAATAGCAATCAACTGGTGAGAGGCGTATTTGGAGACAAATTCGGTGCTATTAACGCTCTATTTTCAGGTTTAGCTTTTGCGGGAATTATATTCACTATTTTCCTTCAAAAAAGAGAACTTAAACTGCAAAGAGAAGAGCTTGAAGATACACGTCAGGAATTCATACAACAAAACGACACCCTAAAAAAGCAACGATTCGAAAACACTTTTTTCCAATTGCTCCGTCTTCACAATGATATTGTTGACAAATTAAAGATTAAAGCAATTGATGGAGAGACATATCTAAGTAGGGAATTTTTCTTAGGAGCCATAAAAGATTTAAAATATAGAAGCATTTGTGAATATTTTAAATATTCTGCAATTATAAAACTAGAAACTCATGAAATAGCAGAATTCAAAGCAAATAGGGATGTAGTGCATAGCTTCTTTCAGAAGTTAGAAAAGGAAGAAATAACAAATCTACAACTCCTTACTAATGCTGATATTGAAAATTTTATTAGCGAACCAATTATTAACAAGGAAGAAAACATCAAAAAGGAATACGAAAACTTCTTTCATAGATATCAATATAACTTGGGACATTACTTTAGAAATCTTTATCATATCTACAAATATGTACACATCACTAAGCTAATTGACCCAAATGAAAAGCAGTTTTATTGCAATATTATGCGAGCTCAACTATCTACTGACGAATTAGTATTGATTTTTTACAATGCATTGACTCCAATAAATTACTATTCAGACAAACCAAATTTAGGATTCCCAAATTTCAAATATCTGATTGACAAATATGACATTTTGCAAAACATGAATAGCAGACTACTCCTTGACAAAGCACATAAGATTATTTTCGAAAAAAACATAGTATTGGAAGAACCAGAAACCTTTAAGAAATCTTGAAATGAATTATAGAGATCCTAAACCAGATATTCAAAGGATTGAAGAATTAGTAACTGGCGTCAAATATGGCGAGATTAAACTTCCAAAATTTCAACGACCATTCGTTTGGAAACGAAAAGAGGTATTAAAGTTACTAGATAGCATTTATAGAGGATATCCTGTTGGCAGTATCTTACTCTGGTATACCTCTGAAAAACTTGCTAGTGAAAGAACCATCGCAGGTCTTGAAATTTCATCTGAAAAGGAAATTTATCCAACAAACTATTTACTAGACGGTCAACAACGCCTTTCAAGTCTCTGTGGAGCCCTATACTGGGATGGTAGAAATGCAGAGAGCATATGGAATGTGTCATTTGATCTTGATAGAGAAGAGTTTATTCATCCAAAAGATGAATTAAGAATTGAGTATTTTCCACTTAACAAGTTATTAAATACCAGCGATTTTATAAATCAATGTAAAAGTTTTGAAGCACATACTAAACGTGATAAGCTTTTCAAAAATGCTGAGAAACTCCTTCGTGCAATTAAGGATTACAAAATCGCAGTCGTCAAAATCGGAGAAATGACAATAAATGAAGTAGCACCAATTTTTGAAAGAATAAATAGTACTGGGAGAAAACTAACAATAGTTGATCTAATGAGAGCGGCTACTTGGAAAGGAGGGTTTGACTTAAATGATGCCATCGACACTGTTAAACAAGTATGTGAGTCTCTTGACTATTTTGATGTTCCTGATAGTCATATTCTAAGAAATATTTCAGCTTGTGCAGGTCTAGGAATTAATAGAGAGGATATTGATAAATTAAGAATGAAAACATCGGAACAACTTGAAAATGCCTCAAAAAAATGTTCCACTGCTTATTTTAATGCTATTCAATTTCTAAAATCTAATTTTCCACTTCCAACGTATGACTATCTGCCTTATGGGCTACAATTGACCTTCTTAGTAGAATTCTTTAATATTCAAAGTACCACCAATACTTCACAAAAGGAAGAGCTTATTAAATGGTTTTGGATAACGGCCTTTTCAAGACATTTTGGTTCTTCAAACACAGGACAAAATGCAAGGGATCTTGAAAATATAAGGAAATTTGCGCATGAAGAATTAAAATGTATTCCAATCGATCGTGATATCTTATTAGATCGATTTGTTTTTGATGAATTCAGACTAAACATTGCAAATAGCAAAACATTTGCATTGCTCCTAGCGAATAATAAACCCTTAAGTTTGCTTACTGGAGAGGAAATTAATTTAAATGAAGTTCTTTCAGGGATAAGCAGATATGATTTTCATCATATAATTCCTTCTCAATTATTTCCTGAGACCAATTTAAATGTCTGCGTAAACATCTGCTTACTAAATAAAAAAGACAATCTTCAATTAAGTAATCAAAGACCATCTCATTACATAAGAGAGATTGTTAGGTTGCACGGAAGAAGAGCATCTGAAATTTTGATCTCGAATTATATTGATGATAATTGTATAAACGCTCTTTCTCAAGATAATATACAACTCTTTTTTAACCACAGAAAAGAAATTATCAGATTTGACATTGAAAGACTAACGGGCAGAAAAATAATACCGAACTCAAGTCTTCAAATAGACAAAGAGGAGGAGGAGGAGGAGATTTAATATGGTACAAAAAGCATAGAATATTAATGGCAGCCGCTAACACGGTCGGTATAATTAATGGGCTTGTCACACTTTTTGTCCGCCCGACCATATGGTCGTATGGGCGGGCTTTTGCTCCTGCAACTTAGACAGTTTCGTAATGGTACTTGCACTCGGTTGCTGCATCGGGTAACACAACCTCCCCATATTGCCGGGCCGTTAGGTGCTAGTTTATAACCATCCTACATAAAATGGATCTCCCATATAGAATCTTCAAGGCGATTGAGCTTACAGAAAAGCTTAAAGTCGTTGATATAGAAAAAGAAATTGATAGCATTTCTAAGATAATTGATGCACTTATCACTGTTCAACAGGCTGTAGTAGATGCAAAACCGAAACTTGAGGATTGGAGAAGTTATGCTGATTCCATCACAACGAAATTTATTTTACACTCAAATTCTATTGTGACTTTAGCAAAAGGGACTTATATAAAATCTGAATTTTTAAAAAAGGAGATTAAATTACTAGACACACCAACAATGCTAGTAATTATTAGGGCGCAACTTGAGTGCTTTCTTATGTTTCACTTTATTTATACCGATGCCAAGTCTGATAAGGAAAAAGAATTCAGATATTGGAACTGGAAATATGATAACTTATTAATGAGATCCAAAATTTCACCTAGAACAACTGAAATTCGGGAACAAATTAAAGCAGATAAAATTGAGATTGATCAACTTAAAGTTAAAATTTCTGAATCGTCGTTTCTAATGACATTTACAAAAGATCAACGTAAGAATATTTTAAATAAGGGAAATTCAAAACTCACATATTCGTGGGACGATCTAATAATTAAAGCAGGTCTAAATTCAAGGATATTTAAAGGTTTATACCCAGTTTTATCAAGTTTTGCTCATACCGGAGCACACAGTCTAATGAATCTTAAGGATCAAAAACTAGGTTATACAAAATCTCATCCTGGATGCCAAGTATTTCTTTTTCTTTCAAGAATAATCCTATCTATCTATATTACAGAATTTATAAAACTCTTCAAATCAGCAGAGATAAGATACAATATGTTTCCAATTGAAATAAGGACCGAAATAGATTTATATAAAAATTTGGGACTAAAATAAATGAACCAGCACCTAAACACAAGTTAGGTGCTGGTTGAGACCACTTTTTAAAATGATTTTTAAAACAACCTATGAGATATATTGATAGCATAATGAACAAAATTGCTCCTGTAGTTATAGGAGCGGGACAATCGATTGATATAGTAATCGATTTTGAAAGCGATCTTAAAGATGGCCATCTCGAAGATATACTTTCCATTTCTGATGAACGGATTTCAAAAAGACTTCTTTTAAGCTCATTCCCTGAAAACATAGCATTATCCCTGCATGACCAGTTTAAAACCTTTCACACGAAAATTTTAAAAACCAAGATTGGTCTTGATTTAATAATAGTAGACAGATCTCGAGTTTTTTGTATTAATCGATCCATCAAAGAATTGCAATCATTTCCAATACCAATTTATTATACCGATAAAGATATGTTGGTAAAAGAACAGGTTGAATTATATGATTATTTATGGGCAGAAGACGCTGAAACAATTCTATTCAATGATATTTCCTGTATTCGAGAACCTACCACTTTAGAAAATATATACTTTGGATCTAATGATCTACAAAAGAAGATCCTTCAAGAATTAAAATTAAATCCTGATCTTCTTTATAAAATTGATCCGCGTGAGTTTGAAAAGTTGGTTGAACACTTGCTGAAAAAAATGGGTTACAATACATTCTTGACTCCAAAGGTAAAAGATGGTGGTAAAGATATTTTAGCTAAATTCTCAATGCCAGATGGACATGAAGCTCTTTGTTTAGTTGAGTGCAAAAGATATCGACCAGAAAAAAAGGTAAGTATTGAAACAGTTAGAGGTCTTTTTGGAATTGTAAACGATGACAGAGCAAATATTGGAATGATTGTTACAACATCTTCATTTACAAAAGATGCTATCGAATTTCAACGTAAAAATGAGCATATTTTATCTTTAAAAGACTTCAACGATCTAAAAACATGGATTAACAATACCAGCACCTAACACGGTCGGTATGTTTAATAGGCTTGTCACGGTTTTTGTCCGCCCGACCGTATGGTCGTACGGGCGGGCTTTTCCTCCCTGCCTGCCGGTAGACAGGAAGGGTCGGGTAACGCTTAATGAACCATCCTGCCGGGCCGTTAGCAGTTATATTTCGTGCCCTGGTAAATTTTACCTGATAAAATTATCAAACAGATGGGAAGGTCAATATTTATTTTTTTATTGAGTGTTTTTGTTCAGTTCAATGCATTATGTCAGAATGATACATTGAAGATAATTGATAATGTTTATCAACAAGGACTCTTAATGTCCAAATACTTTATGAAAGGAGATTATGATAGATTCTTGGATCTTACTCATCCCAAAATTATAGAAATGTCAGGCGGTAGAGACAAGATGATAGCAATGTTTAAAAATGGCATTGATCCAAATTTTCAATTTATAACCAATGACTTACAAAAACCTGATAAACTCATTTTTACAAATTCAATAATTCAATGCTCTTTAAAACAGCGTCAAGAATTTAAGATGAATGGAACAACATATTTTACAATTGGATATTTGATAGGAATTTCATATGATTTAGGTAAAACTTGGAAATTTATTGGTGTAGCTAATAATACATTACCAAAATTAATGACCTATTTCCCAGAATTGGACAAAAATTTGGATGTGAAAAGTCAAACAAATCCAATAGAGATTAATAAATAAACAACTGCTAATACGGACAGTAGGGTTAATAAGCTTGTCACACTTTTTGCACGCCCGACCGTATGGTCCTACGAGTGGGCTTTTCCTCCCTGCCTGCCTGCTTGCCTGCTGGCAGGGTAGGCAGAGACAGGTACCGCTTACTGAACCATTCCCCCGGGCCTTTAGCGGTCAATATTCCTGCACATGACAGATTTATAATAAATTACAAACTTCAACTAAATATGAGATTCAATCTAGCTCTATGTTTCTTGCTTTTATCAACATTATTGATCGGACAGAAGACCAAACTAATTAAAGACAAAGAAACACATGAAGTATATAGTATTCTAAAAAGCAATTCCAATAAACATGGTGATTACCAGAAATTTGGAACATATAATAATTTATTAATTAAGGGCTATTATAATAACGGTATAAAAGACAGCATCTGGGAGTACTACAATTCTGTTGGTTTACTTATTCAAAAGTATGACTATACAAGTCATGGCCTGATTTATTATAAAATCACTGATTCTGAAAAGGATATTTGGTATAAATTAATAAATGGTGCCGACAACCCCTATGTAATTCTAGATCGTCCTCCAATTTTTTTAGGTGGTCTGGAAGCTCTAGCTCAAGAGATAATTCCAAATATTCAATATCCTGAAGAGGCCTATAAAAATGGCATTTCCGGGAGGGTGTTCGTTACTTTTATCATTAACAAGGATGGTGAGACTGGATCATTTTCAATCCAAAAACCTCTTGGCTATGGATTAGATAATGAGGCCATTAGAGTATTGAAACTTCTATCTAAGAATTGGATACCGGGGATATATAACGGGCAACCAGTTGATATAGAATATACATATCCTGTGACATTTAGAATCTTTTAAACTAATCGGCTGCTAACATAGACAATATTGGTAAGTTGTATTGTTACACTTTTTACTTTATAACGTCAGCAACACAACCTCCCCATATTGCCTGGCCGTTAGCGTTCATTGATCACACTATTAATATTAGTAAATACATGCACACCTGACCAAAATCTAACTGATTATTGAAGGTATTTTTTGTAGCTATGAGGGCCTTCACTAGATAAGTATTATCAATAATTTATTCAGTACCATTATATTCATTATTTTTATTTCACAAACATAAATAGTCATGTTAACAGAAAAAAAGAGATTTTAGAACTTTGTCATTAATAAGAGTTGTAAAAAATTTTGAACAAAAAGACTTGTAAAATGAATTTTAGATATTTTCTTATAATTAGTGTTTTTGTTCATATTCCATTGACTTTAATACCTCAAACAACAGTTCCATCTCAGCAATTTGGGAAGATCGCTCTGGTAATCGGTAATGGAAATTATCCTGTAAATATTCTGGCAAATCCTGAAAATGATGCTAGAGCTATAACAGAGGTCTTAAGAAAGCTTGGATTTGTAGTTTATGAATACGAAAACCTCACTCAAGTTCAGATGAAAGTAGCTATTTCTGACTTTGGGAATAGGCTAAAAGGTAATGAGGTAGGTCTTTTTTATTATGCCGGACATGGTATACAGGCTAACGGCTTTAATTATCTTATTCCTATTGATGCGGACCTAAAAAGTGAAGAAGCAGTTGATTATTACTGTATACGCGCCGATATGGTGTTAGCATCTTTTGAAACCTCAGAAACAAAAGTTAATGTTATAATTTTTGATGCGTGTCGCAACAATCCTTTCGAAAGAAGTTGGACACGGACGGCTACAGGAAAGGGATTAGCTTTTATGAATGCACCTAAAGGTACAATTATTGCTTATGCTACTGCTCCAGGAAGTACTGCATCAGATGGCTATGGCAAAAATGGACTTTATACTTCGGCAATTCTTGAGAGTATTCAGATTCCGAATATTACAATAGAAGAGATGTTTAAAAGAGTTAGGAATATTGTAACGCAAAAGTCCAATAATGAACAAACTCCATGGGAATCGACATCATTAATAGGTAATTTCTATTTTAATGTCAGAACGGATTCTTTGTTAAAATTTCAAGATACTTCCCATACAGTTCTATTTACCCCCAAAAAGAAGGAAAGTTTTGATTATGTTATTGATCCAAGAGATGGTAAATCATATAAAACTGTCAAAATAAATCATCAAATCTGGATGGCTCAGAATTTAGATTATGAATCTCATGAAAGTGAATCTTGGTGTTATGATGATTTAAAATACAATTGTAAGGAATATGGGAGATTATATTCTTATTTTACAGCGATGGAAGCTTGCCCAGTTGGATGGCATTTGCCAAGTGATGATGAATGGAAAACATTAGAAATAAACCTAGGAATGTCTATTGAAGAATCAAATATTAGGGGAGCATTTAAAATATCAAGAGGCGAACCTTTGGGTAGATTACTAGTCACAAGTGACACACTTAAATTTAATATTTTGCTTGCTGGTTTATGCAATTTTGATGACACAAATAAACAACAGCCAAATCATTCTTTTCAGTTTTTAGGGAGAGCAGCCTATTTCTGGACTTCTACTAGAACAGGTATTAACTCTGCTTTTCAAAGAATGATCTATAAATCGTCAAAAGGAATTTTGAGATCAGATACATATCCATTAAGCCAAGGATTTTCGGTTCGTTGCGTCAAGGACTAATTTAAATGGTTATTATGACCATCTAGTATATTTGCTGATTATTTTAGTGTAGATGCTTTTTGAATTTTGACAAACATTTTAGGACTAATTTGCTTAAGAACAACATGTTATTTACTAATCACAATTTAATTTGCAATCTGTAATGAATTTTTAATTTAACATTTATGAAAGGTGAGTCCTACTAAAGAAAATTGAAAATAAAATTCAACGAAGCGCCAACACGGACAATGCTATGAAAAGCAGATCTCCTGGTAGTCAAAGTTTATATAATAAATTCTTATAAACTTCTTAATAAATCCAGTAAAATCACACTGCTATCTGTGGTCAGATTAAATTATCTGCCGCAATCACTTGTCATTTTTTATAATAAGGGTACGTATGCTATGGTTTGTAATCATAGAGTTACCTGCCGTGTTTTACGTTATCCCTCAACTCTTTTGACCTTACAGGTATTGTTTCTTAAACCACAATGCTAACAATTCTGAAAATCTTTTGTATATTTGCAATTCGCGAATCGCGAATCGAAAAATATAGCTGACATGAAAAAACATAATGGAATGCGCCCACAAGACATCCTGGTGTTGCTGAAAATAATATCAATGAAAAATCAGGAATGGCGCAACATTGATATTGCCAGTGCACTTAATTTAAGCCCCTCCGAAGTATCTGAGGCGTTGAATAGAAGTAAGATTGCCAAACTAATTGATGCTAAAAAGAAAAGTGTTAACGCAAAGTCATTTAAAGAGTTCTTAATTTATGGATTAAAGTATGTATTTCCAGTTGAACCAGGTGCTATTGTCCGAGGTATACCAACAGCACATTCTGCACCGCCGATTTCTGAAAATATTTCTCAAGGTGGGGATATATATGTCTGGCCATATGCAAAGGGGATCAAAAGAGGTCAGGCAATAGAGCCTTTATATAAGACCATACCAGCAGTTGCCCCCAAAGACAAATCTTTTTATGAATTACTTGCCATAACTGACACTCTTAGAGTTGGACGGGCAAGAGAAATTAAAATTGCTATTGAAGAATTAGAAAAAAGGTTGAAAAATGCCCCGCACTAATATCGAAATGCTACAAATCGTAGCAGCTTGTCTGGAAGAACTTAGAGAGAAGGTCATATTTGTCGGGGGAGCGGTTGCCGAATTATATGCAGACGATCCTGCTTCATCAGATATAAGACCCACACAAGATATCGATTGTACTATAGAATTAAGTTCTTATATGGAACACACAGAACTTGAAGAAAACCTGAGATCCAAAGGGTTTACAAATGACATATCACCAGGCGCCCCCATTTGCAGATGGTTATATCAGGAAATTAAAGTCGATGTGATGCCTGCAGATGAGAATATACTTGGCTTTAATAATCAATGGTACCCTGGTGGTGTCGGAAACAAAATTCCCAAAACGCTTCCTGATGGTTCTGAAATATTTGTTTTCCCTCCACAGTACTTTTTAGCTGCAAAGTTTGAGGCACACAATGACCGTGGAGGAACTGATCTTAGGCAAAGTCATGATTTTGAAGATATTATTTACATACTTGATAATTGCACAAGTATATTAGAGGATATAAGGAATTCAGATGAAAAAGTTAAAGGCTATTTGAAGAACGAGTGCATAAAATTATTGGACAATAACGGGCTATCAGAGGGAATTGAGTGTGCTTTGCCAATAATTTCGGATTCTGACAGGGTAGAAATAATTGAAACGTTAATCACAGACATCTCTGAATTGGCTTAATGTTCTATTTATTAATAAGTTGTAAGCACATTTGCAACTCGCGCAATACTTCTCTCAATCTAAAAATTGCAAAAGAGCTTACACCCTCAACGTAGATTTTAAAATTTTTCACTCGCACCATCTCTATATATAATTTCTGCACCAGGACTAATAAAAACATAGATATTCGCATTACGTGACAATTTTAAATTACCAAGAAAAATAAATAAGAGTTGGCCCATAACATGGTCGGTGCTATGAAAAGCAGGGTACCAGGACATAGCTGGGAGGCATCCCGTCCGAACGTATCATTTGGTACTGGCGGGGCATCGGGTAACACAACCTCCTCATGTTGCCGGGCTGTTAGCAACCAGTTTACACTCGGTGGACAAGACACATTTATTAACCTTAAAATCATAATAGAATACTAACCAGATGAAAATTGCATGCGTAGTACTAGGGACAAGAGGTGATGTTCAACCGATTGTCGCCCTGGCTGAGGGACTTTATAAAAGAGGCCATGAAGTAACAATATGTGCACCTCCTGAGAATGAAGAACTTATTTCCAGGGTTAATTGCAAGTTCGTCCCTTTCGGTCCGAGTCCCAAAAAAGCAGCAAAAGAAGATCCCAAAAAACAAAAGGGAGGTGTTGCAGTAACAATATCCCCAAAGGAGGGTAAGAAGGTTATTAGTGATCAAATCAACTTGTTGCCCAAAATACTTACCGGAACAGATCTAATCCTTGGTGTAGGAATTGTTTTTGGAGTCCATACTGCTGCTGACATTTTGAAGGTTCCATATCGGTTTGTGATTTATTATCCAATTGTTCTTGGGACTACATCTGATGATCCGCTAAAAGATCAGATTATGTTTGGCATTGGGAGATCTATGATCAACTTGTTCATTAAAAGATTTATCAATAAACATCGTGTGAAATTCTCACTTCCTCCAATCAAAGATGCTTGGTCAAACTGGTTAGGTGACAAAGTTATCGTAGCTTGTGATCCAGAGTTAAATAAAGCTCGTGATGGCGTCTCTTTTCCATTTACACAAACAGGATTTATGTTATTACCCTCAAAATTAGAGTTACCAGACAATGTAATAAGTTTCTGTAATTCAGGGAAACCTCCTGTTTATATTGGATTTGGTAGCAACCCTATCGCAGATAAAGAAAAATTCAAAAAGATCTTTGAAAAAGTCAATAACGGTACGAAGCAACGCCTTATCATCTCAAAAGGATGGGCTGATTTACCCGAAAATAATTCTCCGGATATATTATACGTGGATGAACTACCTTTTGATCTGCTATTCCCAAAACTAGCGGCAGTCATCTATCATGGAGGAACAGGTACAATGGCCACAGTTGCAAGGGTTGGAATTCCTCAGGCTGCATTCCCCTTTATAGCTGACCAGTTCGCAAATCGTGACAATATTGTTAGGTTAGGATTAGGGCCAAAGACATGTAATTTTAATGAAATGACAGCTGAATCAATATCAACCGCTATTAATGAATGTTTAGTAAACAATTTGTATAAAAATAATGCTTTACAACTTGCTGATAAACTGAAAAATTCAAATGGAACTGAATTGACTATCCAGCTTATTGAGAAAGAATTCTTAAACCAAACCAGTTGCTAACATGGAAGGTAGGGCAATAAGCTCAGCCTTCGCTAAAGCTTCGGCTGACACAGTCGTCACGCCTGCCTGGACACGCCAGTCGGACGGGTTTTTGCCCGCCCGACCGTTTGGCCCTACGGACGGACTTTTCCTCCCTGCCGCATGCCTGCCGATAGGCTGGGCAGGAAGGGTTGGGTAACGCCCACTGAACCTATTGCCAGGTCGTTATCGTTCATGCCAAAAATATCCTGCACATAAATTAACATGAAAAAAATCGTTTGCACATTTTCATTTCTAATCACACTGATAGGCTGTAATCAACAAAATCAGTATCGTCTCTACAACCCTGATTTAGGAGACTACCTAAATATAAAGAACTTAAATGTTCAGAGTGACTTCGATTTAAGCACTGAAGATTCGAATCTTAAATTTTGGAAAAGCAATACAGGGAATCCGGTAATTATAGATTCTGGAGGATCCTTACTTTATGGATCAAACATCTATGCCTTTAAGTCAAAAATTGAATCGGATTACTTGATTCTTTGGGTGACAGAAAACGAATATGTTTCTGATATCAGATTATATATTCTTGATTCCGACACAATAACAAAAATAGGCAGCTTGCCGATTCGGAAAGTATGTAATGATTGTGATGATGTTGTTTATCCGATAGACAAATTATGTATCTCTGCTCATGGGAATGAAATATTTATCGATCCTTCAATATCATTCGAATACAACTTGGGGAACGATAACTGGGAGAAATTTTCACCTGGACAGATCTATTTCATTGCAGACAAAAACACAAGAAAATTAAAATACATGAAACACTAACATGGAAGGAGCCATGTTAAATAGACCTCCTGGGAAATCGGGACAGGCTATCACACACGCCCTGCATTTCCCTATCTGCTATCGGGCTGTTTATTAAATCTCAGCCCTCGACAGGATTTTATTCTTCCTCAGAAACGAATGAGAATAATAACTCTTAAATATTTCATAACTTCATGATTCATATGAAAAATTCAATTTTAATTTATCTGGTTTTAACCTTGTTAGCTACTTCGTGCAATGAAAATGAGGATAAGGAACCTGAAACTAACTCCGTAGATTCATCTTTATATATTTCTTATACAGTCAGAGGAGTTCAATCAAAACAAATTCAAAATCTATCCGCAACCAATTTGATGACTACTAGTTATCTCGTTTTTAATGAAGAAATCATTTGGAGCATCAGACATTCTTTCGGATTTGGAAATCTTACAGACATGTACCATCCTAAAGTTGCATTAACTTTCTGGGATACACTTTTGACCCAAATCGATTGTCCCGGGCCACATGATATTCAGATTAGAATTAAAGAAAAATATAAGTTTACAACAGCAAACTTTTTTATCGAACAGGGTGAACGCAATATATCAGATACTGTCTTTTTATTAGGCACATCATTAGGTTTAATATATTCTAATACCTCAATTCAAGATCCATATTTCTCGACGCAAGATCTCTTAAATCATTACAATTTTGACCCCGAGATTTTTAAAAGTTCCATTTTTCAAAACTCATACCTGAAAATAGATAGTTCAAGAATGCTTTTTAACGGGCAGTATATTATCGCTGGTACTTTTTCTACAGTAATAATGAATTCGCCTGATGATTTAAGTCAACCTGACACATTATCAATTAAAGGGAAGTTCCGGCTTATTACTAAAAAACAGGAGTGATAAAATCTGACAAGAAAACTTAAGCATAACGTGGTTGGTGAAGTAAATTCTCAAATTATACCTGCATTGCTGTTACCGGGCAGACAAGTTTTTTTAATTGTGCCTGCACCTAAAACCAATTCGTAGTAGTTCTTGCACCCGGATACGCTAAGCCCTCGCCGAGCTGTTCTGGGTCATGCGGCGCAAATCTCTGAAACTATTTGATGGTTCAATTTATAATACTTATCTTTGCCGTTAGTAACGCATAACGTTATATGATTATCTCCTTTGGATCCAAAGAGACTGAAAAAATATGGAATGGCGACAGGGTCAGGAACATGCCGCATGATATACAACAAATTGGAAGACGGAAACTAAGAATGCTTAACAACTCACAAAACCTTATGGACCTCAGGATCCCACCGTCCAATAAACTTGAAAAGCTGTCAGGAAAACAGAGTGACTTTCATAGCATCAGGATTAATGATCAATGGAGAATAGTTTTCAAATGGGAAGATGGTAATGCAGGCGACGTAACCATTATCGACTATCATAAATAAAGCATATGGAAAGATTATCAAATATTCACCCGGGAGAGATCCTTCTCGAAGAATTCTTAAAACCTCTTAAAATATCTGCCTACAGGCTCTCGAAAGAAATAGGAATTCCTCAGACCAGAACTTCTGAAATAATTAAAGGGAACAGGAGCATAACAGCAGATACTGCTCTGAGACTAAGTTGCTATTTTGGCAACTCGGCAAAATTCTGGCTGGGACTTCAGAATGACTTTGACCTTGAAGAAGAAAGAAAGATCAAAGCCCGCGACTTAAAAAGAATAAAGAGAATTCAGGAACCTGCCGCCTGACTGCCAATTGTCTGTCGGAATGTTAGGGTAACGCTTACTAAGTTACCTCGAGGTGCCGGTCCGGTGGCAAAGAACCCTCAAAATATCCGTAATCCCCGTAATTTTAGAGAATTCTTTCGTGAAGAAAGAAACAGACAACTCGCTATTTCACACGATTATAAGTTATTGTTTTAATAAGCTTATTATCCTTCATATTTTTAGCAATAAAGGTGTCTGCTGATATGAATTCATATATGGTTTTTGAGGTAGCCTTCTCCGGATTTGAAATGTAATCATATGAAAGCCTGTCACAGGTACTTCTGGTGGTGAAACAAAGAGTAGTCAATGTAATATTTGGACTATTATTAATTATGGTCGCAATAATGTGTTTATCGTTCCTCTTGTCATAACCACAGAGATACTTATGCTCCGCATAAATTTTATCTTTATAAAAATACCTGGAATAAAGCTCAATTCCACCATTTCTAAAGCAGGTAATTTCTGTTAGTTGGGTTGAGTCTTTGCCCTGTTCAACCTTCCAATTCCCTAAAAATTGTTTCATCAGCTCAACCTGGTTTAAGGTAGACGGATTGGTTTGTGCCGAGATTCCATTTGATAAAATCATAAGTAATACAGCACCAACGAATGTTAAGGATGTTTTACTCATAACTAATTAGTTTTTAGATTAAAAAACTGTATACCATTGATCAATGAAAGTTATGAAACAATTAATTACAAGTCAAATTAATATTAAGTAAATCAATTATTTACTAATACCAGAACCGTCTGACATGGAGATTATGTTTAACAGGCTCTTATTCCACTGACTGTCCTGTAACCGTTCCTGGACCCGGATACGCTCAGTCATCGCCGGACCGATATGCTTCATGGATGCCGTATCCTTTGAAATATCAAAAAATTAAACTATCTTAATTGGATAAAAACGACCTCCAAAGAAAAGCTGCACTCTGGGTATTAACCATACTTTACAATTATGAAAAACATTCGTCTGCTTACAATCACCCTTCTGATTCTTTTAATTCCTGCTTCAGGACTCTCACAGAAAGTTGAAACAGCACCGAAAAAGGATCACTCTAAAATTAAGAATCCCGGGGATTTCAATCTGTCAAAGAATGCCCTGGAAAGCGGGAACTGGGTTTTTGAATCCAATCTTAAATCAACTAACACGGCAGTAAAACCCGAATATGCTTCTTACAAAATCAGCTGGATCGTAAAATACGGAGACTCCTGTTATCTGGAATTACCCGGAACTGATTTCAGAAATAATCTGGATGATTATAGTATCTGGTGTAAAACAAAAAAGACAGGAACAAAAATCGACAGGCAAGGGAGAATCACGGAACAAATGTCCATCTATTATGATGTAAGGAAAAATGCAACTGTAAATATTTGCCTGATTGGCGATGGCGCTGCTGCAACTGTTGACATTGATGAAAAAAACTCAAGACACCATTATTCAGGAAAAATAATTGCATTATCAGAATCCGAATATGCACGGAAGATTCTAAAATAGAACACCTGCACATAAGCCTGACGATACAAGCAGGTTGTTTGACCAGGTATTTATCAGGCAGCAAGAGGATTTCTTCTCTCCATAAGGCGTATCCTCAATATTCCTGTCTGCCAGTCTGCCTGATGCTTGAAAAGAGTCATCAATACTTTAAACTGCAGCAGTGCCCTGCGTTAATTCAACCTATGTGGATGCTTTGAACGCCCTGCCCTGGCCATACCATACGCTAAATCAGCCAGAATTGCCAAATCATAATTTTTTAAGTTTCATTAAGATTTATTAAAACACTTTTTTGAATCGAAGTCACTATATTTAAACAGAATAATTTTTTAAAAGAACCCAAAGAAAACAGATTATGACCAGGAGAAATTTATTAATCAGCCTCTTACTGATTATGGCAGCGGCAATATCTGCATATGCCCAGGACCACACTAAATCAGTACCCCTGAAGTCGTTAAAAGAAGCATATGCCGGGAAATTCCTTATCGGAGCTGCCAGTGACATGAGGTCAATTCCAGAAACCGAAGCAGCAATTATCAGGTATCATTATAATATCATTACCCCGGAGAATTGTATGAAGCCACAGCCGATCCATCCTTCGGAGGATAAATACAACTTTGTAACCGCTGATGCGCTTGTAGACTGGTGCCAGAAGAACGGGTTGAAAGTCTGGGGACATACCCTGGCATGGCATTCCCAGTCACCGGCATGGTTCTTCCAGGAAAAGAGTCCTGCCACAGGTGAAGCCCCGAAGCCGGCAGCTCAACCTGCAGCCCAGCCTGAAAATGCACAGGCTCCCGGTAACCCTCGTCCCGGCAACACGGGAGGTTTTGGTAACCAGGTAAATACAGGTCCGCAGGCAAGCAAAGAAGTTGTCCTGGAGCGGCTGAAGAACCATATTTTTACAGTGGCCGGGCGTTACAAAGGACGTATATATGGATGGGATGTTATTAATGAATCAATTGCCGACGGTGGTGATGGTACAACTGAAAATCTTAGGAATTACAGCTGGTATAAGGCAGCCGGACCGGAGGTCATAACCCTGGCTTTCAAGTGGGCCCATGAAGCCGACCCTGATGCAAAGCTTTATTACAACGACTACAACATCGAACAGGGTGCTGTCGAAAACAAGGGGAAACATGCCAGCTCCATGATCCTCCTGAAACGTCTCATTGCAGAAGGAGCACCAATCACAGGAGTGGGGATCCAGGGCCACTGGCATCTTGACACTAACCTTGAAAATGTTGAAAAAGCTATTGAGAATTACGGATCCCTTGGACTGAAGGTTGCTATTACAGAACTTGACGTAACGGCAACAGGTAGTAACAGCGGGGCTTTTGGTGTTAACCAGGGCAGCAAAACTATTCCTCCCGAGAACTATCAGAAGCAGGCTGAAGTATACCGCAAGTTATTCGAGATTTTCAATCGTCATGCAGATGTTGTAGACCGTGTAACTTTCTGGGGCCTTAACGATGCAAAGTCGTGGCGCCGGGGGCAGGATGCACTTATATTTGACGGACAGTATAATCCCAAGCCTGCCTTCAATGCCATTATTGAAGCAAGCATGAAGAAATAAATTCTCTGTTTCTCTGAATATATTGCTTCAGAAGGATTGCTGTTGATGTAAATCTTCTCAGACAGTTCAATACTGCTTGCCTTGCCTGGTCCCTCCCGTCAGCTGGTGGGCCATGGGGTTGACTATTTATACACAGCTTTGCTGGTTAGTTGCAGTTTAACTAATCACACAAGAACAAAATTGCATAAAAAGCTTACAAAATGAAAAAATTATTGATGACAATTTTAGCTTTGACGATATCAGTCAATGCATGGATGCAGACTTTAAAACCAATAGAACGAACAATTGGTAAGCTTCATGTATCTGTTGACCCAAGAATGGAATTGTTAAGTACAATTCAGATATTATCAAATTATAAGGTTATTGATAGGAATTCGCCCTATAGCAAGGAAATTCAAGATTATTTTAAACCGTTTTCTTCTCAAAAGGCAGTTGTATTAACTGACGAATTGTTTCAAAATCAAGGCTTTTCTTTCGATGCCCCGGTAGCTTTTATGCTTTATCTATCTCAGGTGCCTGAATTAAAGCAGCAAATTCCATTTTCAGATTATTTGTTGAAAAGTGCCGGGGGGAAAGATAAGTTAGATAACTATAGAACTTCAATTGAGCAATTTGCTAAGGAATCAGACTTTGAAAAGTTCTGGCTAAACAAAAATGAATTTTATAAAAAGGTCGTTGATCTGACAATTTCTGATCTACCAGATAAGGATTTGATAAAAGTAATAGAAGACTATTTTAATGAATCTCAGAATAGCTATTCAATAATTATTTCTCCGGCTTTCAGGGGTGGCTATGGGCCTAAACTCCCCGCTTCAAATAACAAATACGATATATATTCGTGTAATACTGCTACCGATATTAAAGATGGAGTTCCTTTTTTAAGCAAAGACAACCTGATATATTATGTTTGGCATGAATTCGGTCACTCTTTTGTAAACCCTCTGACTGAAAAGTATTCTTCTAAGGTATTTGCCTACGATAAATTATTTACACCCATCAGGGCAGATATGGCCAAATTGAATTATAAAGACTTGAATACCTGTGTTAACGAACTTGTTATCAGGGCAATTAATGTAAGATTACGTGAGTTGTATATTAGTCCTGTCGCATCAAGGATATTGCTTAATAAGGAATTAGAAAACAGATTTGTTTATATACAACCTGTTATTGAAAAACTAAAGGAATACGAAAAACAAAGAGACTCCAGACATATCACTTTTTCCGATTTTTACCCTCAGCTGATTAATCTGTTTGATAGCCTGCAGAACAGTGATAATTCAAAATTAACGGAACGAAAGTTTTCAGGACCAATAAATGTTGCGATTTCGAGACAAAAGCTAGCCTTTGTTTATCCGACATTCGATAATGATAAGGAGTCTTTGAAAACTGTACAAGACTATGTATCCAATATTTATAATAAACTGAAATCGGAGGGCAGTATATTAATTTCTGATTCTGTGGCACTGCATACCCAATTATCTGACTATTGTATAATGGCTTATGGTGCCATTGAGAGTAATTTGTTTTTGAAACATTATAAATCTTCCTTTCCCTTTAAGATAGAGAACAATGTTATTCATGCCGATAATGAATATTCTGATGTAAATACAATGTTTATTTCTTGTTTACCTAACCCTCTGAATTCTCAAAAGGGAATGGTTATTTATACTGCAATTTCTAATAGATATATTCAAGACATTAATAATGTATTTCATGGAGGAGAAGATTTTATTGCATTTTTTAATCGCAATAAGATAATAAGCAGAGGTTATTATGATAAAATTGACGGTTGGAAATATTTTAAATAAAAAATACCGGCAGCTGATACGGAGGAAGGGTCAATATGATCCCCGGCAAATCGGTATTAGTTGTAACATTCTTTATTTCCCCCTGGCATAATTTGACATCGTATGCAACCGGGTACCCGGAAACTTGCTTCGGGTAACATCAACAATAACCGGCCCCCAGCCAATAGGCGTAACCGGGACAATCTATTTAACCTGTCTTTCATAATGAAATCATTTATCTTTAATGCAATGAAAAGAATATTACAATTATCCCTGATTGTGCTTTATGCACTCCTGATTTCAGGTTGTTCCGGACGTCAATTTTCAGTAGGCATCCCTGTAAAGGACGGTTTTGAAAGTCCGGCTATTAGCAATCTCTGGGAAACCGACAAGATTATTCCAACGGATGCAATCATTCAATCCTCACTTTTCAGGTCCGGACAAAGTGCCATTCAAATCACCCTTCACACTTCAGATCGTTTTGAAGCAGGAAGAAATGGTAGTCTTGATTCTGAAAGAGCTGAACTTACTGAAGCGGAACGACTTATTTCTCAACAGGGAAAGACGTATGTCCACTGTTTTAGTATGTTTATTCCAAAAGATTTTCCGATTGTCGATACACGACTTGTCATTGCTCAGTGGAAACAGGAATGTCCCGGAGGTAATATTTGTGACGATAATTCGCCTGTTCTTGCAATAAGGTACATTTCTGGTGCCCTTTTCATCACTCAAACAATTGGTCCCCGATGTGATACTCTTTGGCTCTCACATGACGAATTTCGTGACCGGTGGCTCGATTTTAAATTTCTTGTTCGTTTTGAGACAAATGAAAAGGGAAGAATATCAGCGCATTTGAATGATAGCCTTATAGTTAATTATTCAGGTCCGACAGCTTATAAAGAGGATGCGTCAACCGGTTATCCGGCACCAAGCCGGTTTTATTTCAAAATGGGATTGTATCGTGACACTATGACTGAACCAATGACAATCTTCATAGACGATTATAGCAAAGAAATGCTTCGCAACAATCAACAATGATACTTACCGGTGTTCACGTCGTGGAATGTTTCCCCCATCTGAAGAAGTCTTGCTTTTCCAGTCAGAGTATTTAATGATCGATCCGAAGATCAGGAGAAGGCTGACTAAACAATACCGCGTCTGTCCCCTCGCAGTAATTCCCTCTACCTGAATGATATTCAGTTAATCCTGCAATATATCATTCAGGCTTAAGCAAAGAGATCCGGATTAAGAATTGTAACAATTGTTACATTTCTTTAACCGGGAGTAACGATTGAAAAACAAATGAACCTGGCAGGAGCTAAACGAGACTGAATCTTAAAAACAATAAGTGTTCTGTATTGTTTACCTGATAAATAAAGATCATGGCAAACAAAGTTACACTACACAGGGTTTTTACTGCCACTCCCGATAAAGTATTTAAAGCGTTTTCAGATGCTGACGCAATGGCCTCCTGGCTACCGCCATACGGTTTTACATGCAGGGTTATCAGCATGGACTTTAAGGTTGGTGGTAAATATAAAATGTCCTTTACAAATTTTACCACGGGCAACAGCCAGTCATTTGGCGGTGAATATCTGGAAATCATTCCGGATAAGCTTCTGAAATATAGTGACCAGTTTGACGACCCGAATCTCCCGGGACAAATGATTACTAAAATTGAATTGCGCAAAGTAACATGTGGCACAGAACTATTTGCAACACAGGAAGGTATCCCTGATGCAATACCGGCGGAAATGTGTTACCTGGGCTGGCAGGAATCGTTAGACAAACTGAAACGGCTGGTAGAACCCAACATCCCGGATGCATGATTCTTCAGAAATATGAATTAAAAAATGGCAAAACAAATATTTATCAATCTGGCAGTCAAAGATCCTCATAAATCGATGGACTTTTATACTGCATTGGGATTTTCGAATAATCCCCTGTTTTCCGACGACCAGGGCAAATGCATGGTATGGGGTGAAAATATTTTTGTAATGCTTCTGTCTCCTGAAAAGTTCAGCAGCTTTGCAACCAAACCTCTTGCTGACACAAAATCAAAGTTAGCCGCTCTGTTTTCATTGTCTGTGGATAGTGTTGATGAGATAAACAGGATAATGACCAATGGATTAAACGCAGGGGGAACAGAACCTGTCGAAATGAAAGATTATGGTTTTATGCAACAAAGGACAATAGAAGATTTTGACGGGCACACATGGGAAATTTTTTATATGGATATAACCAAATTTCCAGCAGTACAACCAAACCAATAATATTGAATAGTCTTACATAAAATGGCACAGATCAATCCTCACATTAACTTTAACGGGAACGCCGAAGAGGCATTCAATTTTTACAGGTCAGTATTTGGCGGTGAATTCACAAAGATCATACGCTTCAAGGAGCTGTCAGGTCCCGGATTCCAGGCATCAGAAAATGAGGCAAATAAAATAATGTACATTTCTTTGCCTGTCGGGAAAAACATCCTGATAGCTAATGATGTGCCTGAAAGCCTGGGCCGGACAAACGAAAATGAAAACAGGAGTAAAATTTCGATAAGCGCTGAAAGCAGGGAAGAAGCAGACTATTTATTTAATGAACTTTCAGAAAACGGGCAGGTTGAGGTACCACTTACTGACGCTCCATGGGGTCCATATTTCGGGATGTTCAGAGACAAGTATGGTATAGAATGGATCGTGACTTTTGAGCCGGAACTGAACCTGTAAAAGAATATTAATTACTTCCTGAAAAACTTACGATAAAGGAAAAAGGTCTGCTGTCCGGGATGGGCATTTACGTTCACTGTTTAATCTCACCGGCTGGTAGAAAGCACCTTTTCGCGCAAATATTCAGTCTTTCAATTTTGTATATAGCCGCTCCTGATGGCAACATAGGTTAATCCCAGTGACAATAAAAATGAGATTAATGGTGCTATCAGCCACATAATAAAGAATTTTCTTACCTCAGTCTTCAAAAAGATATTTTTCGGTCCAAGCTTAGCAACGCCGATTCCGAGTATTGCCGCCACATTCAGCTGAACCAGTGATGTGGGGATCCCTTTGCTGACTGATGCAAATAACAATAAGCTCCCGGAGACAAAAGAAATTATTACTGCTTCAAACTTCCCGAAAAGGACTATTTCCTTACCTGTATTTTTAAGTATTTTATTCCCGAAGATCGAGCTTCCAATCCCGAAATTAGGTGCGATCAGAAGGGTTGAAAGTATCAGAATTAAAATGAAATTCTTATCGAGAGAGATATTTAATTCATTTGCTGTCATCGTTGCTATCGGTCCGGAGGCATTGGCTACATTATTTGATCCTATCGAAAAGGCTACATACAAAGCCATCAGCAATATTAATCCGTCCCAGATTGGCTTGAGATTTGCATTTTGCGCCCGGCTTAATGTCAAACCCCTTCTCCTCATTGGTTTATAGATATACTTCCCTGCCAGAAAAGAGATTACAAAGGCAATCAAAGGAAGAATAAACCATGCCGGGATAACAACCAGGAATAATTTTCCTGTATTTAAGCTCTTAAATAGTATTGCAGGAGCAACGACAGCCAGAACAGTCGACTGGCTTGTAGATTGTGGAATTCCGGCCAGGTTGGCTATTAATAATGAAACCGAAACCGAAAGAAGGATAATTGACACTAAAGTAAAAGACATATACTTTGGATCCAGGATCTCACGGCCGATTGTTGTTGCAGTTCCCTTTCCTGCTAAAATAGCCCCGAGAAATACCATAATCCCAAACAGACCGGGGATCAGGCTCCTTCTAATAATGTTAGCTCCATAGGCAGCGGAAAAAGAGGGACCCGTACCGCTTCCTCCCATATTTATTGCCAGGAACATGGCAATTATAAAAGGTACTAAAAGATGATTTAATAACGGGGACATTCCTGATAGTATTAGTGCTGTTTTTGATCTTCCCGAAATTATGCCTGTTGTTTCTTATTCTACTGGGTATAATAACTTAAACCGGAATGTGTATTTAAAATCATTTTTATTAAGCATTTGTGATTATTTCAGCAATTGACGATGGCATTTGCTGACCTTAGTGTAAAATCAGTAGACTCAAAACTTATGTCTGGCTAATAACTGGTACTGGTATGCATGTGCAACTTCAAATTGTTCTGCTTGAACTTCTATTTCAATTTTCTGAGAACATTTGACTTATCATCTGAATTTCATAACTTTACTTGTTTAACAAGCAAGGGTTATAAATCTAACAAACAATCCATTTAACAAATACATAAATAACCTAATCATGAAAACAAGAACTTTTTTGATTTTATTTATTTTGTTACTTATTGCTCAATGTACTTCAAAAGACATTAGAAAGCCTCTGCCTCTTGCACAGGTTAACCCTGTTGAGGATCAATATTTTGGTGTTAAAATATCAGATCCTTACCGATATATGGAAAATCTGCACGATTCAACTGTGCTGAAATGGATTAAGGAACAATCAGATTATTCCCGGAAAGTTCTGGATGATATTCCGGGACGCCAGGAATTAATTGATAAGATGTTTGATTTTGATGGGCGAAAATCTTCGCGGGTCAGTTCATTGCAGATCACAGATAATGACCGGTACTTTTATCTGAAGACAACTCCGGCTGATGAGACAGGCAAATTATATTACCGGGATGGATATGAAGGTGAAGAAAAATTGCTCTTTGACCCCGAACATTACAGTTCAGACACTACACAGAAATATGTCATAAGTGCTTTCTCACCCTCGATCGACGGGGATAAAATAGCAATGGAGATCTCTCCAAACGGCTCTGAAAGCTCTGAATTGTTAATTATGGATGTTGAAAATGCAAAGGTATACAGCGAAAAGATTGACAGGTGCTGGAATGCAACCCCGTCATGGTTGCCAGGCAATAATGAATTTTTATTCAATCGTTTACAATCAGCTGATGTTCACAACATTAATCGTGAACTGAATAGTAAAGCCTATCTTCACAAAGTTGGTTCAGATCCATCCACAGACCGTGAAATATTCTCAAGGGCAAAAAATCCTGAACTGGGCATTAATCCTGAAGATATTCCGATTGTAATTTATGACAAGGAATGTCAGAACCTGTATGGTATTATTGCTACAGTCTCGAACAGTTTAAATATGTACCAGGCCCCGGCTGCTGAACTGAAAAAAGATAAGATTACATGGAAGCAGGTATTTAAACCTGAAGATGAAGTCTATATTTTTTCTACTACTGATAAAGATTTGTTCCTTTATACCCCCAAGGGTGCTCCGAACTTTAAAATCCTGAAGACTTCAGTTTCTAATCCTGATCTCGGAACAGCAGAAGTTGTATTACCCGAGGATCCCCAGAGAAAATTAACCAATTTCACCATAACCAGTGATGGGCTCTATTATACATTATCAGAAAATGGAGTCAAAGAAAGATTATTCTATCTCCCTTTCACCGGGGAAAAAGGAAAAGAGATTGAACTTCCTTTTTCTGCGAGCGCTGTTAATATGAGCTCTAAAGGATACAGGTACAGCGATTTTTGGGTTACTATCGGTGGGTGGACAAGTGATAACCGGAGATTTCGTTATACTGGTCAGAATAACCAGTTCAAACAGGAAACCCTTTCTGCCACAGCTGAATATCCGGAATATGCCGATTTAATTGTTGAAGAATTAATGATAACATCACATGACGGTGTAAAAGTTCCGCTTTCCCTGGTTTATGATAAGAGCCTTAAGAAAAACGGCCAGAACCCGGTATTTTTCTATGGATATGGAGCCTATGGTATATCTATGACCCCGTTTTTCAGTCCTGAGGTATTACTATGGACAAAATATGGAGGCATATTTGCAGTCGCCCATGTCAGAGGTGGAGGAGAATTAGGTGACCAGTGGTACAAAGCGGGATATAAAACAACAAAACCCAACACATGGAAAGACCTGATAGCATGTGCTGAATACCTGGTAAATGAGAAATACTCTTCTCCTAAAAAGATATCCGTTTACTCAGGAAGTGCAGGAGGAATACTTGTAGGCAGGGCTATGACAGAACGACCGGATTTATTTGCTGCCGTAATTCCTGAAGTAGGTTGTTTAAATACGGTTAGAGCCGAAGAATCACCCAATGGACCGGTAAATGTGCCTGAATTCGGAACTGTAAAAGATTCTGTTGAATGTATGGCTCTTATCGAAATGGATTCTTATCTCCATGTGAAAGATGGTGTAAAATATCCGGCAACTTTAATAACAGCCGGGATGAATGATCCTCGTGTAATAGCCTGGCAACCGGCTAAATTTGCTGCCAGGCTTGAGGCTGCAAATGGTTCTGACAACCCAATCCTTTTCTGGGCTGATTTTGAAGCCGGCCATGGAATAGGGAATACTAAAACGAAGTCTTTTGAAAGTCTTGCTGATGCGCTGAGTTTTGCTTTCTGGCAGACAGGCCATCCTGGATTTCAAAAAAAATAACAGGACAGAACACATTCGATAGGTTTCCCGGGTTCGTCACGCCAGTCTGACTGGTGGCTGGCATACTTGATTTTTGCTCAGCCGCAAGGTGTAAGATTCCGCCAACCGGCGAACCAGTCTTCCCCCTGGCAGACTTGTCCGTCAACCGGCGGAAGAATGGTGGTTCCCACCCCTTGAAAATGTTTTCTTGTTAATTTACACAGCAAGCCTTTGCATTTACTCTCATCCAGCCGTCATTAACATTTCCACTTCTATATTTAACCAGGCTTTAACCATATCAGGGATATAATAGGTTAATTTTGGAAGAAGGAACAACATCTGTATTTAATGAAAGAATTAAAAAAAGTTTTATTCGTCGTTATTCTGATCTCAGCTTATTCAGTATTATCCATGGGTCAAAGCAAAATAAACCCGGATACGATAACTACTTACTTCAGGGAAATTAAAGAGAATACAAACCACTACAAAAAATTATGGGGCATCGATTTATATGGCCCGATTCTTCTGGCAGATCCACAGTCGAGGATTATTTATGCAAATTCCCCTGATTCTCTGGGTATACTAAAACAGGATGGTGAAATATTTTCAGGGATCTTACCCAACTCCGTAAATATTGCAAATACAGCTATCTGGTGGAGCGGGAGATTATGGGCAATGATTATGTTACCCCTTCCGGAAAGTAAACATGAACGACTGGATCTGCTTTCCCACGAACTCTTCCACCGTTCTCAACCCCTGCTTGGTTTTAAAATGGGAAACCCGGCCAATAACCATCTTGATCAGAAAGAAGGGAGGGTTTATCTCCGGCTGGAACTGGAAGCACTAAAACACGCATTAGTCGCAAAATCTCAATCGGAAATTAACCGTAATCTGACCAATGCTCTATATTTTAGGAATTTACGATACTCAGTTTACCCCGATGCAAAAACGAGCGAGAACTCTTTGGAAATAAATGAAGGCCTGGCAACCTACACCGGCATTTTTATGAGCGGAAGGGACCGTTTACAGCTAAATGAATATTTCGAAAATAAAATAACTGAGTTTCAGAATTATCCAACCTTTGTTCGCTCTTTTGCCTATCTGACAATACCTCTCTACGGGACTATTCTAAACAGGACTGACATGTATTGGAACAACCAGGTTGATAATAAAACCAACCTGGCAGATTTCTTCATTAAATCATTCGGGCTGCATTTACCGGCAACTTTAGGGGAGGAGATCATCAACCAATATAATTATGCAAAAATATATGCGGAAGAATCTAAACGTGAAGAGAGGATAAAACAACTTACGGCTGAATTTAAAGCAATATTTATTGAACAACCCCATCTGGAGATCAGGTTTGAAAAAATGAGTATATCATTTGATCCACGGAACATTATGCCAATTGAAGGGTATGGTACTGTTTACCCAACTCTGAGAGTATCTGATAACTGGGGAATCCTCCAGGTTTCAAATGGAGCTCTTCTTGGTACCAACTGGGATAAGATTATTATTAGCGAACCAACCCAGGTCGGTAAAGATAAAGTGGCAGGTAATGGTTGGACTATTGACCTGAACAATGGTTATTATGTAGAAAAGAATAGCTCTGATAAAAACTATTCCTTAAAAAAGCATTAAGACCTAAAGAATAATTAATGACTGGGGGAGTATGGATAAAATGTTTCCGGCAGGTGTGTTCATATTTGCATTATTTTATGCCAGTGTACAGGCACAACCTCCGCAGAAGGAACTTATTAAAACCGATGTTGCACTGATTGAAAAAATCAAATCAACCAGTGGATTTGTTGCCCTTTGGAAGTTCGATGAGAAAGCCGGGAAACAAAGAAAAGCAACTGGTTCACGGAAGTTGCCTTTAATAGAATCTGGGGGGAAAATAGAAAGAATAAGTGAAGGCCCGGTTTCCGGGTATTCCATTTTACTTGATGGAAGCCATTATTTAAGCCTGTCGCATTCACAGGCCGGCCAGTTAAACATCTATGGTGAAAACGCCGGTATAACCTTAATAGCATGGGTAAAATGGACAGGAGAACAAACCGGTTTTGTCGGAGGCATGTGGAATGAATATAAGGATGGAGGCAAAAGACAGTATGGGTTGTTCATTTCGTTACCTTATTATAACGGGAAAGATCAGGTTTGTGGACATATTTCTAAAGCAGGAAAACCGACCAAGCCGTTTCCATACTCGATTGACTATTCTGCCAGCAAACAAAAAGTACCGGAAAATGAATGGTGCTGTGTTGCCTTTACTTATGATGGTACATATATAAGATCATACATGAACGGAATATTCGAAGCACGTGATCCTGAGCTTATCAATAATACAAAAGGATTTGAAGGGTATCCTGATGGATTAATTCAAACAAAGAATCCTTATTTCTATCCTGATGGAATCGGGAACAATGGGTCTGATTTTACTGTTGGTGCTGTACTTCTCAGGTCCGGAATGGGCAACTTCTTCAAGGGGCAAATCGGAGGACTGGCAATTTACAACAGATCGTTGACGGATAATGAGATAAGAGCTATCTCCCGGTGAAATACTTCTATACACAAACACTAATCACGGTTCTTATGGTCTCATGTTTTCCTTAAGATTAAAACCAGGGGATTATTCTATTTATTTATATTTTTATACAATGAAGAAGGTTAAACAATACCTGATCTTACTGTCAGTTATCTCCTCATTTTATGGCTGAAATAAAGATGATACTCCTGTAATTCCACTACCAGGGGTAAAAGGATACTCTTTTTATTATGATGAAAATGGGAAAAGAAGTTCTGACAACAGTGTGATAACCGTCGGGATTGAAGGAGATACCATTTCAACAAAAACAAAATCAAATGGCAGCTGGGATATCTCACACCTGAAAGAGGGAACTTACTCTTTCACATTCAGTTAGCCGGGGTATGGGGCAATGAAGATTATCAGTAAAAACGTTGCCGGGGGCTTCAGATTTCTCGATACAACTTTAATATATCTGTTCCAAAGTGCTTAATCTGATTCTGTTCACACTATTAATATTACTCAATCAACGCGGTTTGACTCAGGTTGATTTTGATATTACAGACTATCGGAGTCTTGGTATTTTTATTGTGAATTCTGATTCAGGGAAGGTCAGCAGTATTAAGGTTCAGGAAATTAAAAACATAAGTGATGCTGAATTAATATTTGGTATTAATCACAGAACCAGGAAGTATTATAATACATTGTTTGATGGCAATTTTATTGATATCTATTACCATGATGGGTTGGCCCTGTCCATAGATGATGACCACAAAGTTTTTTTCTCTTTTGAAATTAGCGGTTCAAAATACGCATTGCGTTTTCAGGATAATAGGATCATTCAGGTCGGGATGAACGACACGGCTTTGAATGAGTTATTTCCCCGTTCTTATTCAAACAAAACCACCATCACCGATAATGTAATAAATCATGGGAAAACCCTTGTCAGGGTCTATTTGTCTGTTTATGTTTTGAATAAAATTGTGGTTACTGATGAAAGTGTAGTTTTTCTGATTGGCAGGGATGGTATTATAGAAAATATTAAGCTATCTGTACCTGGATAAATATTTTCAGGGAGCACAATAAGATGAAAAAGCTTTTATTTACTATTATTTTTACATAAAAGAACTTTTTATGATGCACTCCAGAAAAAGCTTTTTCCTCTTCCCGTTGTGTTTATTGCACTTATTCCTTGGCCTCAATGGTATAGCCGGCGGCACTCTTCTTGTAATAAAAAGTGATGGTTCTCTGCTTGGTATGCAACCAGACTGGCTAGACCATTCTCCATTTAATAATTATCTAATCCCGGGAATCCTGTTATCCTTTTTCCTGGGGATTATCCCTCTGATAACCCTAACTGGTCTGATAAAAAGATTTAACTGGCCATGGACCCGGATGTTCAATATATACCGTAACAGGTACTGGGCCTGGTCTTTCTCTCTTTATACCGGCATCATAGCAATTTTCTGGATAACGATCCAGCTTCTCCTGACCCGGTATTTCTGGATTCAGCCTGTGATAATATTAACGGGATTATTTATAATTATTCTGACAATGGTCCCCGGTGTAATGAGGCATTTTGAGATCGCTGAAGTAAAATAATGTACCCAGCTGATGATAACCGGCAACTAATCTTTTCTAACCTTGAAGAAGCAGGGAACAGGTTTTGATAGTCTGAAGAACATGAACGAAAAGGTTCTTGAAATAAAAACGGCACTGCAAATACAAAAACCTGCAGAAGAAGTCTTTGCGGCAATAATTGATCCGGCAAAAATGTCAAATTACTTTATCTCAAAAGGCAGCGGATTAATGGAAGAAGGGAAACAGATAATCTGGCAATTCCCGGAATTTGATTTTGAATTTCCAATTCGGGTCGGGAAAACGGAAAAGAACAGGTATGTCTCTTTTTACTGGGAAGTGGATGGTACAGAGCTACTGGTTGAAATAACCCTTGTTCCCAAAGAAAATAATTCAACACTTGTCACGATAACCGAAAAAAGCAGGAAGCCTGATGAGGCTGGGATCAAATGGCTCCAGGGTAATACTGAAGGATGGGCTAACTTCCTTGCATGCCTGAAAGCCTATCTTGAATATGGGATAAATCTGAGGAAAGGGGCGTTTGACTTTCTTTCAGAAAAGGGCACTCAGTAATTAACTGTAAAAAACACGCAGGCAGGATATTATGAACAAAGCACAGAAATTCTGGGATAAGCAGGCAGAAAGATTTGACAACAGCCAGAAGCAGTTCGATGCTGCATCAAAGGAAATTCTTGCCCGGACGAAAGAATACCTTAATGCAAATGACAGTATTCTGGATTTCGGGTGTGCATCAGGTTCCAGGACACTGGAGATGGCCGGCTGGGTAAAGCATGTCCATGGTCTTGATATTTCTGCCGGCATGATCGCACAGGCAATTAAAAACCTGAATAGATCCGGCATTACAAATGTGACTTTTTCGCAGGGGACGATCTTTGATGATAACCCGGGACAGGATTCATTCGATAAAATACTCGCATTCTCAATAATTCACCTTCTGGAAGAGACCGAAAAAACAATTCAGAGAATCAATGAATTGTTGAAACCCGGCGGATTGTTTATTTGCGAAACAGCCTGTTTCAGAGAGAATATGGATATTAAAACAAAATTGGAATTTTCTTCAATTCGTTTCCTGGCGAAGCTTGGACTTTTCCCGTTGCACCTCAATATGTTCAAGTCATCCGATGTTGATCAATTGATAAGCCGGCATAATTTCAGGATACTTAAAGCCGAAAAATTATTCTTTCATGGGATGACAATAAGCTTTATTGTTGCAGAAAAAGCCTGATACTTATTTAATTTATGTGTGGATATTAACAGGTCTCTTTCCTGCCCCCTATTATGATCATATACTTTTGTAATTTGCATCTTTTTGTTTCGTTTTAATCAGAACAATCAACAGTTGAGGAGATGATAATAAAGAATAAACTCGATAAAACTTTTGGTCCTTTTGGATCTTCAACAGGCTTTTTCCTGATGATTGGAGGGTTAATAGCAATCTTTTTCTCCTGGATCGGGATTCTCCTTGCTCTTCCAGGGGCTTTCGCTGCCTTCACCTCTACCAGCACCTTTATTGATACAGAAAAGAAAAAAATCAGGTATTCCGATAACCTCTTTGGGGTCTTTCCGGTTGGGAAATGGATCGATATCCAACCTGGCATGAAACTGGGAATATCAGGATCTCACAGGGGATTTGTCGGATATACCCGTGGCAATCAGCCGGTTGAGATGCACTATAATGATTTCAGGATTATTCTTTATGATTCTGATAATAAGAAGATCGCGCCGCTAAAGAAATCTGACTCCCGTGATCTTTTAAAAGATGATCTTGAAAAACTGAGAGTACTGCTTGGTTTACAATCAGCATGAAGTCTATTTAAAACGGGATGTCTGATTATTACCTGTACTCATTAAACAGGAAAAAATCTTATCTCTCATTCAGAGTTCTAAATACTTTGCTTTGCCTGGCTGCATTCTTTTCAGGCCATGTAGCGATTGCCAAGAAAGGATTCACACAGTAAACAGGTTATCAGATCTTTAACTTTTTTCTGCATACATCAATGTCTTGTTATTTTATGTCGCCAAACGATATGTTTTCAGAGATCCCGGGTTCATCCAATAGTTGAATAATGGTAGACGGGCCAAGGTTGAACGGAGCTTTCCAGGAACTCAGGGCCCAAACAATTTTCTTGTCAGGTGTGACTTCTATAGCCTGAACAGAAGGATTGTTCAGATCAATTTCCCCGCTCCATTGATTAAACCAGTTATTGATGATGGTGTTGCCATTAGAGCGACGAAAAGCAATCTGGGGTGAAGAAATGATGTAATCAGGTATATCTTTAAGTGAGTAGTTCCACACGATTTCCCCTTTCCTGTTGAATTCACTGACATATCCTTTGTTACTGCAAACCAGCATATTGCCATTTTTCAATGGTTCTGCCGACCAGACGCCCGGGGCTTCGAAGCTAAAGACTTCTTTACCGTTAATATCGTATTCGGCAACCCGCCCCATATCCATATGACTCACCAGTATGGTGCCGTTTCCTGTAAGCCTGGCGTGCCGGAATTGCCCGTGAACACCTTTAGGATCTCTGACCGGAAGCGGGAACTGCTTTACAATCTGGTTGGTTTTAATATTGAATACAAAAAGCATGGCGGGATCTCCATTCCGGATGAAGACCACATGATCCTTACCTATCGGCTGGGCAGTATGGGTTTCATGACCTTCTGGTGTTTCATAATGCCAGAGTACTTTTTTATCAGGCGTGATTAATGTGATACCAAACTGGTGTGCAAACAGGATATTGCCGTTGGTCATAAGAACGGCATCGCTGATTTCACCTCGCCCTGTCGTATCTGTATATGACCAGATTATTTCACCGTTACGTACCATATACATATTACGGTTTTTAGCCTCTCCGGCATAAAAAAAGTTAAAGTGAGCAGGTCCGTTTCCAGGGAGAAGAGCCGGAGCTTTACGTTTTTCATTACCAGGAATGGCATTTTGTGATAATCCTTTTTGATTTAAAAGAAGAAAAAACAGGACTAATGGAAAGAGAAAAGTTATATTCCGGAGCGAAGTATTTGATAAAGTTTTCATTTAGCGGGTATTTTAATAAATTTTTATAGCAACCTGAATTTTTCTCATTCATAATGATAATTAAAATCGATGATAAAATACATGGTTGATATGTAAAATAAAGGAAATGCCATCTCATACACTTGCCGGCTGACCTTAATATCAGCTTCTTTGCAGGATGAATGATGGACCATTTGTGCGCCTGTAAACCCCTGTAAACAAATTTCCTGTCATTTAATTATCTTCGTCTGAACAAACATTTCAAAAACGGATGATTATAACATGAGGGTGAATAGCCACCTGGTAATGTATAAGGGCATTATAAACTTTTATTCAAAAAACGATGAGTGAAATCAAAACAAAGCCGGTTGACGCCGACATCGAGGAATTTCTTAAAGCTATAGAACCTGAGAAAAAACGTAGTGACAGCATTAAGTTAAAAAAGCTGTTTGACAGTGCTGTTAAAGAGAAAGCCACTTTATGGAACAATAATATGATAGGATATGGTTCTTATCATTACAAGTCTGATCGCAGCAGCCAGCAGGGCGATTGGCCACTGACGGCATTTTCACCGCGTAAGAATTATTTTGCGGTCTATATTATGTCAGGAGCCAACACCTATAAAGATCTATTAAGTAAACTGGGCAAATTCAAGATCAGCTCAGGTTCCTGCATTTATATTAATAAGATGGAAGACATTAATCCTGAGGTACTTAAAGAGATCATTGCTGCTTCTGTTTCTGACATGAAGAAAAAGTACAGTATCGGTTAATCCGGTTCACAGAATAGACAACCAGAGGATTCGATATGCGATCTCTTTGACTGTTACCGGCATTAAATCAGTCCCGCAATCTGAGCGGGACTTTTTGTTTTAGGTCAGATTAAGAATCCCTGTCCGGGGCATTTGATTTCAGTTATTTTTTTAAAGAGACTAAAACCCGTCTGTTGGACATTAAGGTTATACATAAAAGAAAGAAGCACAAAAATTTCGTTTTGATATATGGACGAGATGTAATACTTTGGTAGGAACTCTTCAGGACAAATAATAAAACCATTTATGAAAAGGTATACTCTGCTTTTTGCACTTATAATTATGTTCTTCAGGACCACTGGTCAGGTTCAGGAAAAGACATTCATAGACTATTTTCTTTCGATGCCCGTAACCACCGCACTGTCTGACAATGTATGGGGTGCTCCCCAGGTGGGGCCACGTGATACAAAAAACGGCCTTGAGGATGTGACCGCGAAGCAATGGAGTTACTGGGACGGGCAGATCATCAAAGGTCCGGATGGCAGGTATCACATGTTTGCCAGCCGCTGGGATCAGGCTGGTGGTCATATGGCCTGGGGTAATTCACTGGCAGTTCATGCTGTAAGCGATAATCTTCTGGGGCCCTATATCGACAAAGGTCTTTGCTGGCCAGGCGACCAGGGTGGCAAGGGACATAATGTAACAGCATTGGTACTGCCTGATGGCAGGTATGCTGTTGTTGTAAGTGAAACAAGGCCTGGTGATGTTTTTGTCTCGAAGTCCCTTGATGGTCCCTGGGAACACCTGGGTCAGATAACGGTTGAACGGCCGGAAGGATTCACCGAACGTGACGCCCGCCTCTCTAACATAAGTATAATGGTCCGTCCCGATGGAGACTTTATGATCGTACCCCGGGCCGGGACCATCTGGATCAGCAAAACCGGGATTCTCGGCCCATATAAGATAGTCGCGCCAACTGCATTTACAGCTATCGAAGGAGCACCTTTGAACAGGATCGAAGATCCGGTGGTCTGGTATAGCGGCGGGTTATACCATATCGTGGCCAACAACTATGGAGCAAGAACGGCTTATCATCTTATATCAAAAGACGGTATTTCCGGATGGATAAATAAAGGATTGGCTTATGATCCCAGGAAAGATTTTATACGTTACAGTAATGGAACAGTCAATCACTGGGCTCTGATGGAACGCCCCGGTGTGGTCATAGAAGATGGGCATGTTGTAGCTTTAACGCTGGCAGTCCTTAATGTCCCTAAAAGAGAAGATGTGGGCGGGGATTCAAACACAAGTAAAATTATAGTGATCCCTTTTGATGGCGCTTCGCTTGACCGCGATTTACAGGAATCAACTTCTGCATCACAGAACGACAGGCAACGGCAGGTACAAGGCAGGGCTCCCGGCACAGATGGTGAAGAAGAGACCGGAATGGCCCAGGCTGTTGCAGGTGCCGTTGCACAACTCCCTCCGTTGCCGGGGGGACCATATAAACCAACATGGGAATCGATACGGGAGAATTACCAGTATCCGGAGTGGTTGCGTGATGCAAAATTCGGGATCTACATGCACTGGGGACTATATTCTGTACCAGCATACCAGAGCGAATGGTACTTCCGCCATATGTATGGCAACCAGGGGGTCCGCAACTGGCATATACAGCACTTCGGTCCGCTGAATGTTTTTGGTTACAAGGACTTCATCCCTATGTTCAAGGCTGAAAAATATGATCCTGCACAGTGGGCGGCGATGTTTAAAGATGCCGGGGCACGCTATGTGGCACTGACGGCAGAACATCACGATGGTTTTTCATTATGGGACAGCAGGATAAATAAACGTAACTCAGTTCAGATGGGTCCGCACCGGGACCTTATTGGTGAGCTGGCCAGCGCTGTACGTAAAGAGGGCATGGTCTTTGGTGTTACAAACCACAGCATGGAAAACTTTACATTCCTGCAGCCCGAAAATTTCCCTGAGAACCCAAAGCAGACAACCGACCTGTATGATCCGGAATGGGCTGATTACTATCATGTTGCAGATCGCAGTGTTGAGGCGCGTACAGCGTTCTACCGCGACTGGGTACTAAAGAATGTTGAGCTGATCGACAAATACCAGCCCTCGATGCTCTGGTTTGATAATGGTGTGAATACACGTACCCTGGATCCTCTGAAACTATATGTTGCAGCATATTTCTATAACCGTGCAAAAGAATGGGGACGCCAGGTCACCCTTTCGACAAAAGGGCAGGCTTATCTGGCCGGGAGTGTTCTCGACCATGAACGGCAGGGAAGGGCAGAGCAGAAGATATATCCCGATCCCTGGCAGGTCGACGAATCTGTCCATTCACGCTGGGGATACCTGGCTGAGACAAATTATCTCAACGTAAATGCTGTTGTCTGGAGGATCGTCGAAAATACTTCCAAAAATGGCAACCTGCTTTTGAATTTTTCTCCAATGCCAGATGGTACATTCAACCAGGTCCAGATAGACCTGCTGAAAGGAATAGGAATCTGGATGCGTCAGAACGGGGAGGGTATCTATGAGACGCGCCCGTGGATAAAATATGGCGAAGGCCCTTCATGCGATCGCCAGCAGCGTCCAAATCAACCACCCTACGAACAGACAGATTTCCGGTTTACCCGCAAGGGGAATACCCTCTATGCTTTTGTAATGGCATGGCCTGGAAATGGAACCACAACTATCAGGTCACTAGCAACAGGAGCCAAAGGTTTCAGCGGAAAAATAAGCAGGATCACAATGCTGGGAGCCAAAGGCAAACTGAAGTTCAGCCAGGATACCGAGGGAGTGCAAATAACCCTGCCTCAGGAAAAGCCAGGCGAGAACATCTGGACTCTTAAAATAGAAGGTTTGACGCTCGAAAACTGGCAACCAGATAAATGAAATTCATCAGGAAATATTAAAGAACAATAATTATGAAAAAGGTAATTCGGGCATTCGGGCTGTTGTTTCTTGTGCTTTTGTATGCGGGATGTGTGAACAAACCCGCAACTTCAGATATGCCTCATCTGGAAAAACGAGATGGGATAACAAAGCTTATAGTTGACGGCAGGCCTTTTATCTGCGTTGCCGGAGAGGTTTCCAACACTGCCTCTTCTGACTCAGTGACAATGAAAAAAACAATTGAACGTCTGGCCAGAGCTAACCTGAACACAATTCTTACAGTTGCCTCATGGGACCTGGTGGAACCTGAAGAAGGGAAGTTTGACTTCTCTGTTATTGATTACCAGGTCGAAGCTGCCCGTGCCGCCAATGTGAGACTGATACTTCTCTGGTTTGGCAGCTGGAAAAACGGGCTGTCGCATTTCATCCCGGAGTGGGTAAAAACCAACCAGGAGCGATTCCCCCGTGTGGTAAATGGTGATGGCAATTCCCTTGAAATACTATCGACACTCTCAAAGACAAATTATGAAGCTGATGCCAGGGCTTTTTCTGCCGTTATGAGACATGTTCGAGAAATTGATTCAAAACAACATACTATAATTGCTGTCCAGGTACAGAATGAACCCGGGTTAATGGGTAGTACAAGGGATTTTTGCACGGCAGCCAATGAGGCGTTTTCGGGAGAAGTCCCCGGTGAGCTTACAGAATACCTCAGGTCTCATGCCGACGATCTTTTACCTGAGCTTAAAAAGGTTTGGCAGGCAGCAGGAAGCAGGACCAGCGGCACATGGGAAGAGGTTTTCGGAAAGAACATTCAACGGCCTGTTGATGATCCACCGGTCCCCAATAGCCCTGGTCGTCAGCCAAGGGCAGCCGATGCTGAGCTTTTAAACCATACCGACGAGATCTTTATGGCATGGAATTACTCACATTATATAGGTTATATTGCCACACAGGGTAAGAAAGAGTATCCGCTGCCGATGTTTGTCAATACATGGATAGTACAACCAAATGACATCGGTCCTGGTGACTATCCCAGTGGGGGTCCTGAACCTTTCGTACATGATATCTGGCGGGCAGGTGCACCCGCAATCGACATCCTGGCACCTGACATCTACCTGCCTCAGTATGCTGAGATTATTGAGAATTTTGCACGGGGAGGCAATCCTGCCTTCAATCCCGAAACCAGGATGGATGCAAACCTTTGCTGGAAAGCCTTCACAGAGCTCAATGTACTTTGCTATTCTCCTTTCGGTATAGACAACCTGGATCCGGAAGGCTCTTTCGCACGCTCATATGGCTTAATTGGCGACCTGTCGGGAGCTATTGCTGAGGCGCAGGGGAAGAAGGATGCTATCAGGCTCTTCACCCCGGAACCGGACGGACATCCGGGTCGGGTGGAAATGGGTGATTATATATTTGATTTTATGATAAGTCCCGTAAGACGACGCGGCGGAGATACTCCTGCCACTGTTGCCGATACTTCTGAAAAGCCAGTTAATCCTTTTGAAACGGCAATGCTTAAGTTCCTGGAGGTTCCATTCGTCGTCATTATCAACACATCTCCCAACGAGTACTATTTTGCCACTAATGGAAATTTCTCCTTCCAGGTTTCACCTCGCGACGGCAAAGGGATTGCTGCCACAACTCTTATCGAACGGGGAGCGTTCAACAACGGAGAGTGGGTTAGATCGCGCAGGCTTAATGGCGATGACATTATGAGGGGTGGTTATGATGTGTCAGCAGCTGCAGCCAATCACCAGGCATGTACTGTGATCCCGATTGGCGGCGGACGTAATATGCCGCAACCAGAACCAGGAATGCCGGTTCCACCAGCCGTTACAAGGATAAGATTATATCGCTATCTATGAGAAAAACACTCCTGTTTGCTGATATTCAGAGCAGGTGATCTGCAAGGCAAAAAGTATTCCTCCGCAAGCAGAGAATATTATAAGCCACCCGTTGAAGGGAATCAGTTCCTGAGGGTGCAGAAGCTAATTAAGGTCTTGGTCTATATCACCTTGTGACCAGTGTTATATGTAATAGAGATGGCTCTTCACCTATAAAGGGTCCGCCCCAATCTGTCTCATCACCATTAAGAACACGGATCAGCTTAAATTCCCCGTTTTCATAAAATCCTTCCTTAACCTTCAGGTATTGCCATGCTTTCCCTTCGTTTTTACCGACAGGGTTGAAAGTAAGGCGGCAATTTGTACCTACAGCAATAAATTCATTTTCCCCAAGGCTGATTAACATAGCTTTTCCTGTTGCAGGCCGGGATAATAAGTTTTCCGGTACAGGCATATATCTGTGCCAGGGGCCAAAAGTTATAACTGCATCCCAGCTCCCTAAATTTATTCTCTGTTCAGAGTGATCCTCCGGCTCAACCACTGAATGTACCCGTCCTTCAAAACCCCACCTGGCAAGCTGTTTCATCATCGGCCCCAGCAATTTGTATTCATGTGCAAGCGGTGCATTACGATCGGTCGTAGCGCCTGGACGCTTATTATCGATTCCGAAAGGTGAATATCCGATACCTTTTTCGAGTACCTTATATATATATTTTACATTTTCCCCGGTTTCCGGGACCATCAGGGCATTATCCTGACGTGCATATAAATCGATGATTTTAAGAACTCTTTCATCTCCCTGTAAATAAATATCAGGAGCAAGGAGGTCGATGGAGGGGGCGGCAACTTTCCAGATTGGGATAACATTATCAGTAGGTCCGCCACTTTCATATTCTGTAGCCTCAGGATTTGTCAGCGGATCGCGGAGTGCGGCATTTACATACATCGGTAGCGGATAAACGGATTTTCCTGCTGCTGCCACATATTCGATATAACCTGCCACTGACCATGCATGGAAATATTCATCAGCATTTTTGCCGAATACCTCTTTCCATGTCCCCTTTGCACCGACAGGTATGTTTAATTCCATTAATGTTTTGGGATTGAGCAGAGCCTGAGGAACAGGTTGTTCAAAAAGCTTCTGTGCCGGGCCTGAATAATCACGGACACTTGCCCATGAACCAGGCTCATTCTCAACCTGTACCATTATGACCGTGTGTTGAGGATCTGCTTTCTTTAAGTATTTCATTACCTCGGTGAATGCTTTAGCATCGGCTTCCATTGTGGCTTTTGAATGTGGTGTTGGAGAATCAACCGGCCTGCCGTCTTTGCCGGTGATATTCGGGTATTTTTTTGAATCAGCCTTCATCCATTCGGGCATATAATGGTTGCTCCCGTTTTTCCAGGTGGCAAACCATAGAAGAATAAGCCTCTTATTTCTCTCCCTGGCCTGGTCAAGAAGAAGCTGCACCATCGAAAAGTCGAACTTTCCGGGCTGTGGTTCTATCTGTTCCCAGTAAACCGGTATTTCAAGAGTGTTAGCATTGATCAATTCTATGATGTTCCAGACCTCAGGTAAAACTGCCGGCCATGTTGAGGAGTTGCCTGACTGTCCACCAAGCATTAAGAATGGTTCTCCGTCAACAATCAGGGCATATCGGCCATCTTTTTGTATGATTTTGGGTATTTCGGTTGCATTACCCTGTGCGGAAGCAAATCCGGTATTTATAAGAATAATCAGGGTTATGGCAGCGAATGCCTGAGCTATGCTTTTAATTGAATATTTCATTTATTATATATTGAATGGTTTTTGGTTATTGTTGCCGGTTAATACAAAAATCGTAAAAAATATCCAACTTATACAGTTAAAAGGTATTAATTATAAACTACAGAGTGACAGCTGTTTACACATAACAATTTGCCTGAATTCCAGGAAGGGGGTACCAATACTTTCTTTAAAAGACTGTCCGGACTAGTCTCAAAAGGTTCATAATACTCTTTACAGTTGATCACAAAATCGCTGGCTGTCATTAAATAAATATGCTTCATGCAGGTGATTTCTATCCTTTAGTTTTATAAATTAGATCACCTTCTTTTAAACGCTTTCAATCTATGGAAATCAGGAATGAGGAAAAATTCATAAAGGGAGTTGAAAGTTTAATTAATCCCCTGGAAGTCAGTGATATTCTTTTCTTTCAGAAACTTAAGAAGTTACTGCCTGCGCAACTTATGAAGAGACTTCTTTACAGGGCATCCAGAAAGACACCATACATTGGATTCGCAATCGATCCCTATAGCCTGTTTCTCTTTTTCAGGTTAGATAATATTGAATATGCCAAATCTTTGCTTCCCGACCGGTATGAACTGGCGAAAACGAAATTATTTGACGATGACGAACCGGATTACTATATGGGGATCGGCAATCTTAATGTCAGGGCAAGTACTTTCTGGGGTACAAGGCAGGAGGTTTATCTCATAGCAACAGACAAAAAAACCGGATTGATATCGTTCATTTTCATTGACATCCTGAGCAACACCATTATTGCACATCCCATAAGCGGAATTGCCGATCCGAATTGCAAGAGAGCTATTTATACCACTAATTCAAAGGGAGAAGTTTTTCTGGATATTGAGGAAAAGAAAACCGGCAGGAAGCTTATTTTTACCGGGAGTATTAAAAGAGGGACGATGAGGAAGCTTGACCAGCCTCTCTGGCTGATGGGGAATACCTCGATAGGTCACAGCAAGAGTTTTCTAAAAGGAGAAGATGCTCCGTTTGCTGTTATTTTTGATCCGGATGAAGTTACGGAAGCTCTCGATTTACCTCCGGAGGATATAAGGATAACCGAAAATACCCTGTTCCCGGGGTTGGCACATCCTCAGATCACCAGGGCTATCTGTTTCCCTTATGCCCAGCATTATATTGCAGACAGTCCGGGTCGTTATACTTCAGTAAAGGATCGTGACGACATGATCGACAAGTATAATAAAATGGCAGATACAGAAAAATTTGTAACCTTCTCGGCACGGACAATAGTAAAACAACTTATTATCGGAATATCAGTTACTATCCTGATAACCGTACTGCTTACTCTTTTATTTTAGGTATTTAAGATACTTCGTGCAGCCAACTTGCCTGTTAGAATGGACATTGGGACTCCCGCCGGACTGTAGGTCCATTGTCCTGCCTGGTAGATTGACGGTATCGGGTTTTTAACAGCCTTTGCTGCAGATAAGATTTTATTTGTAACAGGGACCGGTTCGCAGAACGACCAGCCGGTGATCGCTCCTTCTGATGTGCCAACCCTTTTCTGATAACTCAAAGGGGAGAATGAAAACCGGTCGATTATTTTTTCAAATAAAGTATCAAAGACAGTGCTCCCCAGAATTTTAATGATCTTCTCCTCTGTTTCAGTTACAAACTCCTTATACCAGCCTGCCTCATCAATGGCCCTGAATAAATCATAATCAGCAAGGATACTGATAATAAGTCCAGTTTTGCCAGGAGGTGCCATTTGGGGATCTTTAAGGGCAGGCACAGAAATCTCAAAAGTGTTGAGGTTGAGAAAGGTATCGAGCCAGGCCAGTATCTTTGGTTTATCCTTTCCCCCGGTTTCTTTTAAAAGATTGTCAAGATCACCCCATCGCGTTGCACCCAGTCCCTTTCGTGACGGGGAATAGAAAAAATGCCCGTTTGCAATTCTCTTAAAACTCTCCACGGGCTCATCTGCTTCAACAAAAAGAGTAAAAACAGAATCCCCGCCTCTCTTTTCAAGCATCCTGGCTTTTGCCTCTTCAAAATTCCTCATGATCTTCCCGGATAAACCATCTGTCGAGGTAATCCTGTAGAAATTTTTAAGATCGGCTGCCCACACAAGATTCTGATAAGAATACCTGGTATTATTATGATCTGTTACAACTTTTTGAGAGGGCGAGATACTTTCAACAGTTGTTTCCCGGATTATTTCACCTCCCCAGCCGAGAAAACTCTTTTCAATCGCTTCTGCAAGCTTGCCAACGCCTCCCTTTGGATAAAAATAATCGAGGTAAAGAGAAAAGTAGCTGAGGGCAAAAAAAGCAGGTGTATTCCTGAAGAAATGCTGGGATATAATATCTCTGAGAGATGGATTCGTGACAATTTTTTCAAGGTAGGGTTCAACCGGGACATTCATCCTGTTGATTATTCTTAAGGTATAGAGAAACTTGGGGAGCCATGGAAGAAGGTCGTTAAAGATATAGGCCCTGTCGTGGAACATATCTTTAAAATTGGGATTTTCAACTCCGTAAAGGACATCCATATGCTTCATCACTTTCCGGATGATCCTTATTAAACTATCAATTTCGGCTTCACTCCCGGGATAGAGTTTCTTTAGAAGGCTGCTGTACTGATCAAGGCTTCTGATGTCTTCAATATTCAGTATTTCTTTTTCCACACCAACAGAAACTGGACTTTTTACCATATCGAGTTTAATGCCCAGTTCAGTTAACATTGGAATGATTATCCCTGCATTTTCAAGAGCACGGATACCGGTATCAAATTGAAATCCATTGTGTGAAAATGAATTCACCAGGCCACCGCATTCCCTGTTCTTTTCAATTAGCAGGACATGATTTCCCTCTTTTGCCAGGTAGGCAGCACAGGTAAGTCCGGCGATACCTCCACCAACAACTATTGTGTGGTACTTTTTTTCGTTCATTCTGCTTCAGGAATTTCCCTCCGGATCCTTAACACCCGTCATCTGTAGGCTTTTTTCCCAGAGTTCATATGCTGCGTTTTTATCCAGTGCGGGTGGAGCTGGTTCTTCCTCAGTGGTCAGGTTGTAGAATTTCCCGCTTACGCCATTCATTTCTTCCGACACAGCCAGGTAGTATATCGCCTCTGCTGAGATTTCTGTAGGTCGTAACAATTTACTATACAGGTGTTTTTTCATCCACCGGTAAAAGGCCCCGTTCTCATGACCTGTGTCCGATCTGACAGCCCCGGGATGCATAGCATTTATTGTAACCCCGGTATTTCTGAAGCGATCAGCACAGATGAGCATTGATAGCAGCTGTGCCAGTTTTGCTGTGCCATAACTTTTCAATCCTGAATAACGGTGTTTCTCCCAGTTCAGATCATCCAGGTCAAGACCCCAGGCGACAAACCGGTGGCCTTCGGAACTAACAATTATGATCCTGGCTTTTTCCTGCGATTTTAGCTTATCGCTCAGCAGGATATTAAGGACAAATGAAGAAAGATGGTGTACAACAAAAACCTTGTCAAATCCTTCAGTTGTAACTTCCTTACTGGTAAGATATATTCCTGCATTATGGATGAGCACATCTATAGGATCACTGATATTTTTAAGCTTTTCTGCAACAGCAAATGCATCTTTTAGATTACTCAGGTCGGCAATAATATAGTTACAGCTTACCTTATACTCTTTTTCTATTTCAGCTTTCAGGGCTTCAGATTTCTTTTCATTGCGGTTTATGCAGAGCAACCTTGCTCCGGCAGAGGCAAATTTCCTGGCCGTAAGATAACCAATACCCGATGTGGCTCCGCTTATAACTACAAGGCGGTCCCTGAAGTCAGCGGTACAGATTTTGGGATCCTTGCGGTTGTTTCGGATCATTGCAGAAATGTTCTGCCACTTATACTCGTTAAAATATTTTGGTAAAGCCATATTTAATCAGAGGATCATCCAAATTTCTTTTTCATAAACCGGCGATAAGCCTTTCCGAACCGTGGTATATTGTCAAAAATATCTCCCCAGAGGTCATAATAATCCCTTTGTTCGATTATTTTTCCTTCGTCATTGAGGGTTACACGGCTGGTGCCATAAATTACGGAGCTGGGATTTTTCTTAAAGGCAATCGTCATCTCCCACTCAATGAAGACGTCGTTGTTTTGCTGTGATGCCCTGACAATTTTCATTGATAGATCTTTGGAACGATCGGTCAGGCGTCTGGTCATTGCGACAAACTCATCCATTCCTCTAAGCTCCTGGACCGAATCCCTGAAATGGATATTTTCATCGTAATAGGGCAGGATATGCGACCAGTCAGGTTTACCTTCGGTGTTGTATGTTTTGGACCAGAGCTCTTTCAGCCGTTCAGCATTCAGCCTGCTGCTTTCGGGTTTTTGATCCTGTTCTGCTGTATTCTCAGACATATCTTTGCAGGTTTTGGTTTAATACTGTGCTGTTACAATATCTCTCCCGGGTAAATTTTTCAGGAGATACTTCCTTAACATCAATTCTTTTTCTTTTTGTAAAACATTGGTTCCTCCGGGAAAATAGCATCCCTTATCAGGAATAATTCTTCAGGGGTGTCAATTTCCGGGTTGATTTTTACCAGCAGAACCGGATTCATCCCGATATCAGGATTCTGTACATTATGAGATTCCTGGTTCAGTATTTTTTTTGAAGCTCCTACAACGAATTGTTCTGATCTGTCAGTAACATTTCCACTTATAGTTCCATTGTTATTAAGTGTCATATGATTACTGAAGATCTCGCGTCGTATCAGATAAATTTCACCGCTGAAATATTTCCCGACCTTTATCTGAACAGTAACACCGGGATGACCGTCGTTATCAGGATCTGTCAAATTGGGATCAGCAGGGTCATTCGAAAGAGGTTTTTCCGGATCCCCGTTTATTCCCAGGAGGCTGGGGCTCTCGGGGCGGAACAGGTGCCATTTCCCATCTTTCCGGGATAGTTCAACTTCCTGGATCCTTGGTTTGATAGCCTGTACAGACTGATCGCTGAAAAATGATTCGGCATTTTTCCTGCTCAGCTTTTGTTCTGCGCGGACAAACCTGTCAGATTGCATCAGCTTTCCGCTATCAAGATAGAAATCAGTGAACCCGTATGAAATAATAAAGGTCCTCATTATTGTCCTGGTTGTCCTGTCTTCGTACGAGACAACATCAAAATGGGCATAATGGCCAATTATCTCATTAATAGCACTTTCTCTGTCTGGCAGCTTAGTTGTATCACTAATTGACTCATTAAAATCATAGAGGGGAGATTCCGGCCAATCCAAAGGTCGTGAGCAGGAATAGAGTATAAAGAGAATTACCAGGAATCCGGGATAGATCAATCTGCCTTTGTGTTTCATAATAATTCAGGAATTGATGCTATAAAGCAAATCTAATAAAAAGTCCATTTAATTCAAAAACAGATAAGTCAATTCACTTATGGACCCAGGAATGGATTCACTTAGCTACAAATCGAACATAAAAAATTGCTTTGGAAACAATATTTGCGATAGATCCAAAATAATCATTTTGTAATTTATTATAAAAATATATATATAATAATATATAAAATGTAAAGTATTATATACATTTGTATAATAATATTAAAATAAAAAAGTATGGGACGGTTTATCTCTCTGTCGGATCACAAATTCAGGATCTTTGGCCTTATAATATTTATCGTGGCAACAATCCTGCTTGTCACATTGCACATACTCAATTTTCAGTATGAGGAGGGATGGTATGACAGGATCTTTATTATAAACCATTTTATCCTGGTTTTTGGCTTGTACATGATAATGTTCAGCAAAGAAGTTCACGACGACGAACGCGTTCAGCGAATAAGGTATGGCCTGTTAAAAGTAGCTTATACTCTTACCCTTAGCGGTATTCTGTGTTATATGTCTCTGACAATACTTGATAATGTGGAGTTCTCCATATATGTTGTATTTTATATAATAGAGGGGGTACTGATTATTTACCAGCTTCTTTTCAGATACTGTCTTGCCGGGAATCCTGACTGGATATTTAAGGAGACGACCAGGAGTAAATTTGCCGGCTACTATCTTTTCTTTTCCTTACTGTTCCTGATTGGCTGGGTAATTTATGTAGTAATTCAATATAAAATATAGGGATCGTCTTATGAGAAATACAATAAAAGTTGAGCGTGCAAAAAAGGATATTACCCAGGCTGATCTAGCTGATGCTATTGACGTTTCAAGATTAACGATCCATTCCATTGAAACCGGTAAGTTCAATCCATCTATTTTGATCGCACTCAAAATTGCACGCTTCTTCAACGTCACGGTTGATGAATTATTTATCCTGGAAGAAACGGACTAAATAAAATAGTGGTAACAAACTCAAACCAAATAACATGAAAAGAAGGAAAATTACAGGACCAGCATTAATTGCAATATTAGCCGGCTTATTTACTGTCTTTATAGCCAGGTCTAATGATGAACCATCCAATTGCTTTACATGGAAAGTAAAGATTAATGAATCGACTTTTTATTTAGCAGGCTCTATTCATGCTGCCAGGGAAGCGAATTACCCTCTTCCGGAGACATACCTTAAATATTATAAAAAATCAGATAAGGTTATCCTGGAACTAAAAGACGATTTTGAAACACTGGGAAAGAAGATCTTTTCCTATGCAGAAAAAGATAAGTTACCAGGCGGACTGAATTTGGGAGATTCTCTGAATCCTGAGACTATTGCTAAAATAGGAGAAATAATTGATAAGGATAAACTGGATAAGTGTCTAGGATATGAAGCCTGGTTACTTAATATGAATATAGCAGGAAATAAATCCAGGTTATGCGGGTACGATCCAAAGCTTGCCATTGATAAATATTTTCATACACTGGCAACAGGGGATAAGAAAGAGATCATCGGGTTAGATGAAATTGAAACCCAGTTAGCCCTGTTTGATTTTGAACTGCCATTTAAGACCCAGGTACAGATTCTTGAAAAAGCGGTATCTGAAATGGCGATGAAAGCAAAAGGTGAAGAAGATTTGTTCAATGCGTATTTTGAGAATGACCTTGTAAAATTTGAAGAGGAGTTTTTGAAGCCATATGATTTTAATAATCCGCAAATAAAGAAAATGTATAATATGGCATTCACAAAAAGAAATACCAGCTGGGTTGAAAAATTCATAGACTTATCAAAGGGAGAACCGCACTCATATTTTGTTTTAGTAGGGTCAGGGCATTATTTTGGACCGGATAGTATTCTGGAATTGCTGAAAAACAAAGGATACAAAATTGAGAAGATATAAACCCGGACAGGTTCAGAAAGGTGAGTAATAAAATTTCCCGGTAAAGGGCCGATTGCTAATAACACATCAGGGAGGTGTTTTTAGCATGAAGTCAGAATGAAGAGAAGATACTTAAGGAGTCTGACCTCCGTGATGCCATTAAGCAGAACTGAAGCAAGAGAAAGTGTGAGAGTGAGTCTTGAGAAAAAAGAGTGAGTTCGCTCGCTCTCGCTCACGAAGAGGGGAAAAATAAAGACATAAGTGTGAGTGTGAGAGTGAGTCTTGAGAAAAAAGAGTGAG